>Ga0098038_1000263_pt1 | contig 24180 bp, 39 predicted proteins | sample 5B_taG_FD_75051 | JGI IMG/M metagenome (GOLD analysis project Ga0098038, IMG submission 75051) | Marine viral communities from the Subarctic Pacific Ocean - 5B_ETSP_OMZ_AT15132_CsCl metaG | ecosystem: Environmental > Aquatic > Marine > Oceanic | place: Pacific Ocean | collected 2015-01-08 | reverse complement strand
AATTTTTATTATTTAATTTATTTGCTATTCTTTTGATATGGCCCTCGTATGGAAAACTCTCTGGCGAAAACATTGCACATCTAAAGTCATGTTTTGTAGCCAAGTTGCATAGTATTTGGTCCAATATATCAGATTTACCACTATTAGGAATACCGCTTACAACTGACCATTCACCAAATGCCATTTTAAAATAATCATCTGACCCTGGTAAACCAATACTATAATTAGTAATGCCATTATCATTAAAATTTAAAACATCATTCCAAATATTATCAATATTTAAAACACCCTCTAATGGAAAGTTTTTAGCTTCTTTAATTATATTTCTTAAAGTTTCCGCACCTTTACTAATTAAAACCTCATTAGCATCTTTATAATCACCAAACTCAACATACTTACAACGATAGTTTCCAAACCGCCTAGCCAGTTCATTTCTTAATTGCAATCCAGCATCATCATTATCGGTACAAAGTATTATTTCTTTTTTATCTTTAAAATATTCCCAACAATTGTCTAAATATTCCAATTTTTGTGAACCTTTACTAGCTCCATTTGGTACTGAACAAACACTATATAAACCAGATTCATGTAAACTTAAAGCATCCATTTCACCCTCAACTATATAACATCTTTTAGAATCATTTAAATTATCAATACCATAAAATATGAATTCAGCACCAGAAACTAATTTAAAATTCTTTTGACCATCCCTATATTTAACATTGATAACCTCATTTGACCTATAATAATTAAAATTAATACATCGCCTTTTTGCTTGAACTTGAGGCATATATTCTAATGATTCGCCTATTTTCCAATGTATTAATGTTGGTTCTGTAATGCCTCTAGTATTAAACCATTTAATTACTTTGTCATTTAAATTACAATTTACTTTTGGTGGTAAAACATATTCAACCTTTTGTTTAAATTTTACATTACCACCCCAACCGCAATTATGACAATTATATAAACCCTCATTTATATCAACAGATAAACAATCATCTTTTTTGTTTTTTCTAGTATGTGAGCATTTTGGACATTTAGTTTTGACCGAGCCAGTAGAGCGTTTAAGTATAATGCCTAAGTCAATAAGCTCATTGTAGTGATTCATAAATAATAAATTTTTTTAAATATAAAAAAAAACTTTTATATTATAATGATAATTTTGTAATATTCCATTTATCTAAGATATTTTGCAAATATGGTTTTAATGGTTTTTTGCATTTATACCATTTACTATCATAATAATAATTAGTTACCCAACATTCAGCTAAGGGTATATCAATTGTATCATCTTTAAAATCATGTTTAACAATTATAGCAATTGATTTTTCTGTATGCCAACTATCAACTAATCTTTCAAGTAATAACCTTTGACCAGTAGGTAAATTGTTACCAACTTTTTTTGCCTCAAATAATATCAATGCTTTATTGTCAAATTCTAAAACAGCATCAATATCGGTTGGATGTATTTTATCATCACCAATACCACTAAAATCAATAGCTTGTTTTACTTGATTACTGTTCCTAATTAACTTACTCATTATTTTAAATAATTTAACAATTCATTAATTTCATTTCTGTCTAATATTTGACTTAAATTAAATTCATTAAGTTTATTAGTTTTTGTTATTGCTCCTAATTTATTTTTACCATCAACATCAACATAACTTACATATTCTTTAATGCCTTTTACTTTATAATAGCATTTGGGTTTATTTTGTTTTTTATAATTTTCCATAAACCGATGAATAAACATGATTCCATTTTTATCATTATTTCTTAATTTAAGTAATGTTAAAAAATGGTCCTTCCAAAAATCATCATTTCTATGATATTTAACAGCTAAGTAAATATCTTTTAAATCGTATTTATCAATTCTAACACATCTATCTAAAACTTGCATCCATTTATTTTTTTGTGTATCACTTTTTGGTTGATACCTTTTGTCAAATAAATCAACAAAATGTACATAGGAATTTAAAATTTGTGAATCGTGGTTAATATTACTTTTATTAGTATATATATTATTAATATTACTTTGTGGCGGATTTTCCGACATCGGTTTTGTCGATTTCGGTTTTTTACCTTTATGGTTTGCTTTTAGTATATAGTTAAATCCTTTAAATTTACCTTTGTCGGTTATTCTTTTACGCTCTAAATAACCACATTCAATTAGCTCTTTTATCTTGGCTCTAACAGCATCTTTGCCCTCTTTAAAATGGCCGCATATAAATTCAATAGTAATTTCTTGGTCAGCTGTATGTGAAAATAAATAAGAATAAAGACCAGTAGCACCAACAGAAATACCTTTGTCTCTGAAAATATAGCTAGGTATTATGGTAAAATTATCAAACTTTTTAGGTTTAAATATCTTATTGTATTTCATAAATAAGTTAAATATTATTCTTTGTCAACCAAACCTTTTATTGAATCGCAAAAATCTCTAATTTGTTTATAAGTATCAAAGAATTGATTGTAGGTAATTTCTTTATCCTCATAAAGAAACCACAAAAAATCTAAAAGCAACTCAAATTCTGGCTCATTAGCTTCGCCAATATATTTATAATCATATTTAAAATTATCGCTACTGGTTTGGGTCCATCTCACTTTTTGTGTATTAGGTTCAAAGTATATTTTTTTTGTTCTATTAGATGCCATTGTTAAAATATTTATCTATTGTTTCAATACATTCATCTAAATTATTATGCCAAACAGCCACCCAGTTCTCATTATTAAGCTCTCTAAGCCACTTTTTTTGGTTTTCGGTGGGTTTGTTATACCCAGCTTTTAATTCAATCGCTAAACCATTCTTTGTCTTATTAGGATTAAAAATCATAATATCTGGTATGCCTGGTTTAGTGCCTAGATATTTCATTTTGTATTGTTCAAATTTTGTTCGTTTACCCTCATTTGCTACATGAGTAAATAATGCCTTAGGATATTTTAAACCAATGTATTTCATGACCTGGTTTTGTAATATATCCTCTTTGCCTAAATATTTACTATATGGGTTTTTATACATAAAATTTATTTACAAAATTAAAAAATATTTAGTCAGTATCAGCCATGATGTAAATAATTCGTTTCATTTCTTTATTTTCAGACCTTACTAATTTTAGTTTTTTATCTTGATTTACTAACTTATTTTGTAACTCACCATTTTTTAACAATAAAAAATTATACTCTTTTACTAAATCATCAATGCTCATTTTTGTAGATTCAAAAATATAATCTTTGTCGGCCTCTTTTAATATTTGATTAAACATTGTTTGTAGATGTTTATGATGCTTTAAAATATAGGGTAATTCTTTTAAGCTATGTATTACAGTAGCATGGTTTTTATTTAATGTTTTGCTTATTTGCTGAAAACTACATTTAGTATATTTTCTACATAAATAATAATAACACGCTCTGGCAAAAATATACTCAAATTTTCTAGTAGGATTTTTTAATTTTAATTCTGTATGTTTCTCAACAATATCTTTAAAGTATTCTAATTTCATATTATATTAAAAATGAGCCATCCTCAGCGTATTTGTACCATGTATAGCTAGGCGGTATGTTAGTTTCCAAATAATCCTTCCAACTCTTAATGGCTTGTTTATATGCATTGCGGCCAAATTCTAATGTATCATCATCCAAAGTATGGACCTCGCAAGTATATGGATATGTAGTGGTAACAGCAATAAATTTAAAATTATCTATTCCGCAAACATCCATATAAAATGCCGCTTGTAAATGGTAACCCCATTTATATACATCCCTTTTAAATGCTTCTGGTGAATTATCTTGGCAAGTTTTAACATCACTTATATAATTTGCCATTTTATTTATACAATCTGGTCTGACCCTAACATATATGCCATTAAATTTAGTGTAATGTGATAGTTCCATTTCGCCTCTTGTATATTGTTTAGCTAATTTATTTTTATTAAATGATTTTACAATTTCTTTAATAATATAAAACATATCAGATTCTAATACTATTTTATTTTTTGCCAATTCTATTTGGTTGCTATATGCCTCTTTACCAGCTTTGGTCCTTTTATCAATTTTATCTATAACATAATATATGTCATCAAAATCCTCTGGCTCCAATAACATTTGATGAACCGCAGTTCCTAATTTCATTGCTGGAGTTTCTTTAAATTTTCTATTTAAAAAATGATATACTGATTTTTTCCAAATTTCCTTTAAACCACTTGCACTTATAGATTTATGCGAATGGTAAACCTCATTGCTATCCTTAATTATTTTCATATACTTTTATTCTGTTTTCTAAAAATTCCTTAATTTTTTTTATTTGCTCTTTTTTATCTTTTTTTGATTCAGCAATTTCACATATTCTCACCCAAAAATGTTTTGATTCTTTTGGCCTAAATATGTCTTTTAATAAATTACCGACCTTTCGCATAGGGCGATAAACTTTAGTTACATTAGTTACTTTCATATAATAAATTTTAAAGTTGATTTTAAATTTAAAAAAAAATTTGCATAAATAAAAATAAAATATAAAAAAAGGGCATAAAATTAATTACGCCCTTAGTTCCCTTTGTTTGCTTTTATATTAATTAAGGGTGTTCTAACTCATCAACATTAGATTTGTTAATCCATTTATTCTCTAAGTCAATGACTTGATAATTAAACTTGACCAAAAAATGTATAGCATCATAAATCTTTTTAGTTTGATTTCTAAAATGATTAAATGTTTCACCTTCAATGGTTTCTGTCTTGTTTTCGTATGCCATAACTTAAAATTTAAAAAGGTAAATCGTTGCTTTCATTTGCAACTACTGGAGCTGGTGCCGAACCGCCCTCTTTACTAATTTTCCAACCTTGTATCGAGTTGAAATATTTAGTTTCACCCTCAGGATTTTCCCATTCTCTACCTTGTATGTTAATACCAATAGTAACAACATCGCCAACATTGTAGCTATTTAATACCTCACATTTATCTTGTATAAATTCAACAGTTATAAATTGTGGGTAATCATCGCCAGTTTCAATTACTAGCTCTCTTTTTTTAAATCCTTTTGCACCATATTCTTTGGTGGGATTTATTAACTTAATTTTTCCTTTTAGTTCCATATTTATTATTTTAAAGTTTAAATTGATTTTTAATTTCTGTTGCCCAAATAGTTTTCATTCTATATTTTTTTAAAATTCTTTGGGCCTCTTGTTTTGCATTACTTTGCTGATTATTTAATACAGCTTTTTTTTGGTTAATATCTAACCATGGTCGGTTATCCTCTTTTTTAACTTCAACCTTTTTATTACTAGCTAAATTACCATCATCATCCTCAGCCATAAGGCCTAATAATGATTGTAATGTGTATCGCCTAAAATAAGTTATACAGCTCCCTAATTTTTGTGGGTCATTAATTTCTGGTAATTTAATACTAGATAAAATTCTATTATCGGAATCAACATCTTGTATAACACTATGTACCTCATTATTTATTATAGGTTGTAATAATAATAAACTATGCTTTTTTAAAAGTGGATTTAAATTATTAATTAGCGAATTGATGTCGAAATAACTGCTTTTAAAAAAAGGATTTTTTGCATCCTTTGAGATTGCTCCAATCTCTTGCTGTAAAGCAAACAGCTTTTGATTTATTGATTTCATAAAGTTTAATTAATTTTTTAGTTCATAAATTATTCTGTTTAATTCAAATCCTGAGTTGTTTAATTTAGTAATATCGCCAACAGTCAATCGCTCAGGATTTTCTATTTTAGTTTTTAATGTTGGCATTGTGCAATTTAATATTTCACACACATGGTAACGCTTAAATTTTAATCTTTTAAGCTCATTTCTGAAATGTAGTTCAAATTCCATATATAATTATTTAGCTTGTAAAAATAAAAAAAAATTTGTAAATAAAAGAATTATTTTAATTTATTTTATAAAAGAAAACCCCCTAAATATAAGAACTCAGAGGGTTTTCACAGCAAACAAGGAAAAGAAAAAAGTTTAAAATGTTGCTTTAAATGTACTGCTTTGGTCATCGTTTTGGTTAGGTATGTGCATAATAACCTCAAAGGCATTTTTCTTAACACTATAAGTCATGCCATCAATATAACAGCTTACATCCTCTCTTAAATTGCCACTAGCTGGATTGCCAAAGTTAATCCACACCTTATTATTTAAACCAATAGGGTCATTATTTAAATTATATAATTTACCCTCATATCTAACAAGGTTTGTTCTATAATCATTTATTACTTGTTGTGTTACAATTTGCTCTAATGACTTTACAAAACTAGCATTATCATCCCTAGGCCTTATACAGCTAGTTGCTGATAAACCACAATTTGTATAATTATTTGATGATAATTGTAAATCACTTAAATCTAGCTCACCAGTTAAATTTGAGCCAGTTGTTCTAACTCTTTCATAAGCAAAACCATCTATATTGGCATAAAAATTTGTTCTTTTTGTACCCTCTTTGCGGTCAAATAAAAGCTCAATATTATCATAATATAAAGCATTTAAACCGCCAGAATTTTGTACAAAAGGTTCATATAAATCTAATGTCAATATACCAGTTATTGGAAACGTACCAAAATCATATTCAAACTCATCCCAAGCATCAACAGAATCAATATCTTGTATATTAACAACACTACTATCTTGCCATGATTCAGAACTATTATTCCAATATTTAATTTGTGTTGCTCCTGGTCCTTGCTCAACTACTTTTACACTAAATCTAAAACTAACACTACCATAACCACTATTAGTATCAAAATAAGCGTTAATTTTTAATTTATGGCCTAGATGTGCTGAGTTGTAAACATCAGCTGTTTTAGTTAATGTTTTTCTAGTGCCAGTTTCATTGGTTTGTGTTTGCGAGTTTTTAAAACTATTTAAACCTTGTTTTGTAAAATCGCTAGATAATGCACCTGGTGATGTCGTACCAGTATTTGTATAAGTGGTCCAATTTGTTAAAGCATTCTCAAAACCTGAATTGGTAAAATTATTAGTTTCCAAATATTGTGAGGTTTCATGAGTAATATTAAACTTATTTAATGGCCTTAAAAACTCTTTTACTAATGTGTTTTCTATTGGCAATAATTGGCTAGGTATCTGTTTTAACATATTGACTGTTGTTGTCGATTGATAAGTACCCTGATAATTATACTTAATAAATTTTATAGATTCAGTACCATTATTAACTAAATTACTAGATTCAGATGCCCTAATATTAGTTGGTATTGTGCCACCTTGAGCAGTTGATGCACTAGCATCTTTTACACTTTGTGCCGAATAGCTTGAATTATTGATTATATACCAACTACCAAACGCTTGAAAAATCCTAGCATTTGTTATTTTTAAAACTTGTTCTAATATATGCTTTGCGGTATTAACATCATATTTATCCTTTAGTAAAGAATATGGCGGAATACTCATAACATCATATAATGTGTATTGAGTATTACTAGGATTTCTAATAAATATATCTTGACTAACATAAATGTCAAGTTCTAAATCTAAATTATTTAATGTATTATATATTAATGTTCTAGCATTTACACCATTAACGCTAGTAGTACTTAAATACATAGTATAAGCATCTAACGTACCCAAACCATCAAAAGCTGTTAGTGATATTGGAAATGGTTTTGTAGTAATTGCCTCTCTAAATTGGTCAACTACCAACCAACCTATCCAATATGTTTGATAATTATTACTACTATCTTTATATGATATTTTTACTTGATATTCTCTCTCATCAAACTCATAAAAATTATCATAACTTACTGTATCAGTTACAAATAAATTTAATGTACATTGAGAACCTTTTATTGGCGAATAAAAATTGTCATCACCTTCCCAGCTAATAACACATGGGTCAGCTTGACCAACTATTGGTAAAACAGAACCAGAATAATTTTTTTTTAAAATTTCTATTTTTTTGCCATTTTCCGCATCATCGGAAAACTCCAATCTGTATTTTACACCATACGCCATTATATAACTCTATTTCGTTGTTTGTTTGCTCTTTGTAATGCCACTACTAAATCTTGACCTTTTAAAGTAAATGAACCGCCAACTTGTACTTGTTGATTATTCCTATCCCCTATCATGCCCTTTAATTTATCTAAAGGTGCAATAACCTCTGGGTTACTTCTAGCTCCTGGATATTCACCCATTAACCCCATTGTTGGAGTTGATACAATACCACCAGCGGCAAATTTCTTTGGTTTTTCTACTTTACTAAATGCACCTTTAACAGCAACAGCCGCACCAGCTAATAATGCTGGTAAAACAAATGCCGCTAATGGACCCATTGATTTTGCAGTTGCTCCAGCTGATTCAGCACCAAAACCCATTGTTGTAGCTAGTGATGCTCCTAATGCAGTCATTGCAGTTTCTATAAGAACACCAGCAAAGGTACCTAATGCACTTTCACCAGCACCTAATGATTGAGCTATTGATGACCCCATTTGTGAAAATGTGCCTTTAATAGATTCACCCATTTGCAAACCAATTTCTTTAAATTTTTGCATTTTTTCTTGTTGAATAAGTAGGTTTGCGGTTAGTGATGCACCAATGCCATTTAAGGCAGTATCAAAAGCTGGTTTATTTTCTTTCATACCCTCTGTTAATAGTGTGATAGGGTCTTTACCAACACTAACAATACCAGCTGTATCTATAAGTGTTCCATCCTCGCCAGTTTTGCTAATTGTTCTAAAAACCGAACCACCTACCATATCTACCTCATCACGCTTTTTATCATTACCACCACCAGCGGCACCACCAAAGTTATTACCGCTTAATATACCAGTAACCATTCCTTTGGTTTTAGTAGCGACATTTTTAATTGCATTTGTAACACCCTCAAAAGTTTTATGTTCTAGTTTTGAGGTTACACCATCAACAAATGCATCTGTAAAAGCACCACTAATTTCATCAGCTCCATTTTTAGCAATTTGTTCGCCTTTATTAAAACCTTTTTTTAAAACCAATAAAAAATCGCCATCCATTCCTTTCTCTGAAAACTCCTTAATAAGTTCCCACATTGTTACGAATATGTTACTAAATTCTAAAACTAATGTTTTTGCACCTATAAAAACGCTTTTAAATACTGCTCCTAAACCATGTATGCCTAATCTTAATTCCAAACTAGAGTTATATAAGTCAACAAATCTGTTATATAATTTAACTAATACTGGTCCGACAGTTTCCCAGTTTTTATAGATTGCAGTACCAATACCAGCAATTGCCAATACAACTAAACCAATTGGTGATAATAATGCACCAATAGCTGTTAATAATGTGCCAAATAAACCAATAATTGTAGGTAATGCAACAGCTAAAACACCAGAGGCCGCAATAAATTTTTGCATACCAGGGTCGAGCTTATTAAATGCTTGAAATAATCTTGTAATAAATCCAGTAATATCTTGTATTAATGGTAATAATGTTGTTAGTAAAACAGAACCCATTTCAGCAAATGACTCCTTAGCTGTATTTAATGCTTTTGTTAATTTAAAACTTGCACTTTTAGAGGTTTCATCAAATGCTTTTTGTGTTGCTCCTTGTACGTTATTTAATTCACCAAATATTTCTCTTGTTGAATCAATACCTTTGCCTAGTAAATCCATAACACCCATTAAAGCTCTTGAGTTACCAAAAACTTTAGATTGAGCATCAGCATTTTTTTCAAATTTACTTTTTAAAGTTTCTAAAACAGATAATAAACCCTCTTGTTTAATTTGTTCTTTTAAAGAAGCACTAGACAAACCTAGTTTTGTAAGTTCTTTAGCCGCCTCACTTGATGGCTTGTTAATAGACATCAATATGTTTTTTAACTGCATAGATGCTGTTGCCGCATTTGTACCAGTCCTAGACATTGCCGCCATAGTTGCACCAACCTCATTAAATGTAACACCCATATTTGAGGCAATAGGAATAACTGAACCAATTGAGCCTGATAATTCCTCACTAGATAGTTTACCCTCTCTAACAGCCGCTACCAATACATCGGTTGCATCACTTGCACTTAGTGTATCTGACCCGTAAGCATTCATCGCTGAGGTTGCCGCATCAGCTACCTGGGTAACATCGCCTAAACCAACCGCACTAGCTTTTAAGGATGCATTTAAAACATCCATTGCATCACTACCTTCTAAACCAGCTGATGTAATAAAAAATAAGGCATCAGCCGCATCAGTACTGGATGCACCAGTTTCAATTGCCATTTGTCTGGCTTTTTTACCCATCTTATCAACCTCATCACCAGCAATACCAACTAAAGATTTTATTTTTGTTAATGACTTATCAAAGTCAGCACCCATTTTTATAGCCGCACCACCAGCTAACGCTACTGGTAATGCAAATCTTTGCATACTAGCTCCAATACTAGATACGTTTTTACCAAATGATTTTAACCTTGCACTCGCTTTATTTAGCGTACCAGTTAGTCGTGATGCATCGCCAATTAGTTGTACTCTTAATTTACTATCCGCCATGTAATTTTATTTTATTCAAAAATACAAAAAAAATAAGCCACTTATTTTTGTGGCTTTTTAGAATCAGATAATTTTTTAAATGCTATCATTTCATCTTTTGATGATTTTGGTTTGCCTCTTTGTAAATAGACATCTTGAGGCAAAGGGAATAATTTATCTGGTGTAATCATTTGAGCTTTTTTATTGCAATTAACATTATATAACATTGATGCAATATATCTTACTTGCTCCCATTGCATATTAGATTTAATCATATGTGATTCGCCTAGCAATTGATTTTCTTTCCAAGTATTTTTCCAAAAAATATCTGGCATTATCCCAGCTTGACCAATATAATAATCCAATAAACTTTCCCAAGTCAGCTGGGTTGTTACTTTCCCTCTTTTGTAGGTTTTGAGGTTTTTTTAATATTTCTAGCAACACCCATATTTAAGTCATTACCTAAAATTCTTGATTCCATCATTGCATTTACCACATCATTTAATTTTTCAGAATCAAAATCCTCAAGCCACATTCCAACTTTAAATTCATTGTAATCAATATCATTACCTTGTTCTTGGTCATGTGCTAATAGGCCAGAATATATCAAAGCTCTAATACCTTTTATAGACATACCACCAGCAAAAACCTCACCTATTTGGTCAAGTGAAATATTAAGTTGCTCAGTAAAGTTAGACCAGAAATTCATTGAAAAATGCATAGTTCGCATTTTACCACCTAGTTTTAGGGTGTAGTACCCTCGTTTCTTGTTTGCCATAATTTAAATATATATATAAGGGTATAGTTTCCTTAAGCTATACCCCTTTAGATTATATGTTATTTTTCTTAGTTAGTTGCTTTAGCAATAGCACCAGTAACAGTAATCGAACCAGAATAAGATACTGGTGATTCCATTTCGGCACTCATTTCAATTGAGCTAATAAAACCTTCACCAGAATAAACCTCATCCCCAGTAGCGGCAGTTCCAAAAGACCAATCTAATTTTGTTCTAGCTAAAAGAAAATCAGCCGCCTCAATAGCATTATTTGCATCATCATAAGCAACTAAACCTTCAAAACTAATTTCACCACTTTTTACACCAGCAATAACCTCTTGAAATCCGCTACTATCTTTAGTAGTTGCCTCTGGCAAATCATTAGATAGTGAAAGTGAACAAGATGTTGAATGTCCGATTGATGCAATTGAACCTCCATCAGCGGCAAATTTTAGTAATAAGTTAGTTCCATTAAATACTCCGACAGTAGCCATAATTTATATTTTTTAATTATTAATTTAAGACAAATATACAAATAAAATATTTATACATTTTCCCAGTTTGTAGCAATATCCTCCCATTTTTCAAAGACATTATCCCATGTCTTACCCTCAGATGCATCACTTACTGTAAATATACCAGTTAAATTTATATCTAAGTTAAAAGAGGTTGCATTTTCAAACTCCGCAGTTTCATCAACAGATACAATAAAACCCTCACCTCTAACTATTAATTTAGTGTTTACAGTATCTTTAAAATAAAAAACTGCTTTTTGCCGAGTTATAATCATGTCGGCAATTTCATCAAAATTTAAGCTGTTAGAATAATCAGTTAAGCACTCACAATTAATTGTACCAGATTTAACACCTGGTATAATTTCACGCCATCCTAAACTATCTTTTGTAGTTGATTCTGGTGTATCTACATTAACATTAAATGATGTGCTTTTAGAATGACCAATAACTGTTGTATCTTTTAATAATAAAAAGCTACTGGCATTTAAAACTGGCATTATTCCTCTATTGGTGTGATTTCGCCAGTATCAATATTTAAAGAACCTTTGCCGTGTTTTTCCTCAATTGATTTCATTAACTCTTGTTGCTCTTTAGATGCTTCATCAAATGCATCAACAAGTTTGTCAATAGATTTATATGCAATAACTCGCATACCAATTTCAGTTGCAATTTGATTTGGTTTAGCTATTGATTCTCTTAATTCTTTCAATTCTTTTTCCTCTAATTTGCTCATTTTTTATATTTATTTAATTATACAAATTTAGTAATTTATTTAACAACTATCAACACCAGCAACAGTTCCAGCAAAACCACCACCTCCACCAATAACCTCAGCAACTGTTCCCTCACTTACACCACTACTAGGGTTAAATAATTGATAATAACCAGAGGGTGCGGCTGTAAAACCAGTTTCTGTTGTATATATTTTATCACCACTTACTGGCAAAGTATTACTACCATCATGCCAATACTCTGTACTTTGTATAGAAAAACTACAAGCTGTTGATGCATTTGAAGAACTGTAAGCAAACCTAACAACTCTCCTTTGTAAGTTTTGATTATATCCAAAAAATTCAGACATTTTTAGGGGATTATTGCCATCTGGTCGCCTGTTTCTTGAAAATGCTGGTGATTGTACATTTAACATATTTATAGCTGGATAACTATTCCCAGAACCACCAGAATTACCACCGCTTAAATTACTTAAATCTTTTAATGAAATTGGTGAACTTACACTATATGTATTGTTAGTATATCCAGCACCTAATCTTTCTCTTGCAAGTCGTAACATTTCTAATCCAGGATTTTGTAAATCACTAAATAATGGAACTGCCATAACCTATTTAAATCTATTGTGCATCTAAAGTAGCATCAGATTCTTGCTCAGGTTCCCATGGCAATGGAGCTTCCTTATCCTCTGGCACAATTTGATTTTCTATACCTTTTTCAATTTGCTCGTTTGGATGGTCAAGATTATAAATAGATTTTACCCATTCAATAACTTCATTTTCAGTTAAATCAGCTAATGGAACAAAATTGCTAGATTCTGGTTTGCCAATAGGTATAGCGCCCATAAAAGAATGTGAAAACCCAGAATCACTATCTGTGCCTTTATATTCAAATTGTACATTTGTAATTACATCTGATAAACCATCTAAAGATGGTGCCATTTTCATTGCTGTAATTTTCCAAGTATATGTTATATTCATAATGCAAATATATTAATTATTTTTCTAATTTATTTATTCTATCTTTTAGTTGTTCAATAGTTTTTTGTTGTTCTTTTATAGCTTCAATTAAATATCCAGCAAGGTTACCATAAGCAACCCCCAATGTGCCATTTGATTCTGTAATTAATTCTGGTGCAATTTTTTGTAATTCTTGAGCTATAACACCAGAGCTTTTTTTATTACTATCAATTCTATCAAAACTAACACCTCTCATTTTTAAAACTTTAGTACCATCTAATGTTTTAATATTAGTTTTTAATTTTTTATCAGAATAAGCAATTACATCACCACCAAAAACTCCTTTTCCAGCCATATTAAGTGATGTACCACTACTTTCTGGGTCAATATAATATGTTGTGTTATTTGAATCATAAAATATAGGTGCCCTATATGATGCAGTTTCCTGACTGTAACCATTTTCTAATTTTTGCCTTAATACATTATGGCTGAATAAGTATTGATGATGTCCAGTAATAGTACCAAAGAAAGAATAACTATGCCCAGTATGAGCATACCAAGTTGACCGCATAGCATTTGCATCTTGTGCTACATCAATCCTAGCGTGTACATTATCTGAAACTACCAATCTTGCTCCCCAGCCACCATCATTAGAATTATAAGTTGAGCTATCCCCAATAACAACAAATTGTCTTAGTTTAGCTGATGTAGAGGTACTTGCTGGGTCAACATAGTAGGTTGTATCACTAGAATCGTAAAATATAGGTGCCCTTGCTTGTGTGGTAGCTGACATCATGCCCATGTGCAAATTAGCAAATGAGCTTGCTGAACCAGCTCGCCAATACCAATCAGTTGGTGTGTGTCCGCTAGCTCCATTATTACAAGTTCTATAATTAATATGTATTTGAGTGCTTTGGGCACCAATCATAAATTCAGCACCATATCCTTTTAACTCCATTGTATCATAGGCGTGGTTTCTGCCTATTTCAGCACAACCAGCAGATGTACCAGTTAAAAAACCATTAAGTTTTATACTATACAAATTACTTTTATCATTTGGATTTAAATAATATCCAGTACTTTGTGAATCATAAAATATAGGTGCCCTACTTGATGATGTTGCAAATGAATTACCAAGCCTATCACTGTACCATCTCATAGTACCTTGACCACCACTAACCCCAGAATTTCCAGTTGTTTCCCAATGTTCTACACTACCATTGCCCTTATTAAACCTTACATAACAACCATAGCCAGAGTTATAAGCTCTACCATAATATTGACCATTTACATGAATGTTTCCACCAATACCAGCACTATTATAAGTCATACCAGGTTCAGAAACCCAGCCAGTTAATGTGCCACTATTAGCAGCATCACTACCATGTGCATAATTTAATTGTAACCTAGCACTACTATGACCACCCTGACAAACCCATTTTCCTGATGTTGACAAAGATGTTGATGCACCATTCGGATTTAAATAATATGCAGTATTGTTTTGGTCATATAATGCATAAGCATACAAGTTTCCTGTTAAGATTGTGTTATATGCACCAGCAGAATTATTACTAGCATTAAATTGAGCATAAGTATAACCATCAGAATCAATAAATTTTACCCCCTCGTTTCGGTTAGTTCTTAAAACCATATAAAAACTTTCTAAACCTAAACTATTGTTCCAACTTGTACTACCAAATTTAATTTGGCTAGTTGTTGATAAGCCATCACCCATGTGGATGAAATGTGATGCACTAGGTACTTTAATAATGTCATCAAATGTACTTACACCATTAAAATAACTTGTTCCATTGTTATAAAAATCAAAACTTGTATTTGAAGAACCAACATATATGCCTGGTGCTTGTATATCACCATTAAATGTAACTGCATTTAAAACACTTGTAGCATTTGGATTTAAATAATAACTTGTATCATTACTATCATAAAATATTGTACCTCTAACATCGGCATCACATCTAATACCAACAGTTGTTGTAATTACATCACCATACACTCTTAATAAATGGTCAGCCGACCAATGACCTATACTAACAAAATTATTATTACTATTATTTGCTGTCCAATTATATCCTATATATCCAGCTTGTTTTGTTGTGCCCTCTTTACCAATAACCACAATATTTGTTTGACCGCTAGTCATATTAGCACCTAAAATTTCAGCACTATGTATAAAAGCAGATGAACTAGGATTATTAATTTCTAAAGATGGTGCAGAGGCCAAACCTGTACTAGATGTTTGTATTCTACCAGCTACATTTAAAGCTATACCAGTATTTGCAAAATCCCCATAATAAGCTGTATTGCCACTATCATAAAATATTGGTGCCCTATATGAACCCTCCTCTTTACTATAACCATTTTCTAATTTTTGTCTTATACTATTATGGCTCATTAAATACATTGCATGGCTAGTTACAGTACCAAATGTTGAGTATAATTGACCAGTATGTGTGTGCCACGATGCACGAACAGAATTAGCATCTTGTGCAACATCTATTCTAGCGTGTACATTGTCACTTACAATTAATCTAGCTCCCCAACCACCATCGTTTTGATTATATGTGCTACTGTCTCCAATAACTACTGTTTGCCTAACTTTTAATGAAACTGAACTTGAGTTTACAGATGAGAAACCTAAATTAGCATAATATGTAGTATCATCAGAATCGTAGTATATTGGTGCCCTCATATCTGAATAACTTGTTACTCTACCAAAATTATGGTCGGACCAGTTATTTGAACTTCCAGCTCTCCAATTCCAAGTTGTGGGTGTATGACCACTTGTGTTATTATTACAAGTTCTATAATTTATATCTATCGATGTAGCTTGAGCGCCAATCATTAATTCGCCACCATAACCTTTAAGTTCTAAAGTATCATAAGCATGGTTACGACCAATAGTTGCATCACCAGCTGGTGAACCACTATTAACAATACCATTATAATGTATAGTTTGTGCAGTTATACCCCCAGCAAAAGTTGCGTTACCACCACTTTCAATATTTAGTAAATCTGAAGAACCTGTTACACTTCTTATTTTAAATTTATTAGAATCATTACCAGCAACAATTATTTCATATTCTTGATTAGTGTTTGATAACATAAATCCTGGAAAACCAGTTTCTGCGTTACCAGTTGTTTTAACTCTAGGGCTTAATTGACCTGAAAATATTCCATTTCCTGTAAAAGTTGCAATATTAAAAGCACTTGTACCAGCACCATCAAAATAATAACTAGAATTATTTGTATCATAATATATAGGTGCATAAACATTATTGGTAAAACTGGCACCACCTGTAACACTAACACCTGTGTTTGTAGTTTCAAACTTTTTACTACCATTATACCATAAATCTACTTTTCCATTTGAGGTACAAGTAATCCAATTTTCATTTTGGGAATTGCTTTTAAAATTTAATGAAGCATCAGCTCGTATAAATAAACTTCCTTCGCCAACATCATCTATATAACTGTGTCCTCCATCGTGATATATTTGTAAATCTCCTGAGTTACCAAACTCAGCTTTTACATTATCTATAAATGCAATGTTTTTATTTGCTATTGTTTTAATAGCACCCCCATCTAATCTTAAATACTCGGTCAAAGAACCACCGCCATCATCTAAGTTAAATTTAATATCACCATCTGTTACAAATGAATTAAAAATTAAATCGCCTGTATTAATTCTAAATAGTGTATTTGTTTGATTATGATATGCTTTAAAATCTGAGCCACTACCCAAAATTAATTCATCATTATCTTGTATAATTAGATTATTAGAGCCAGATGTATTACCAACAGCTAAAACAGCACTTAATGCTGGTGTTGTAACAGTAGGTGTATTATCATCAACATATTTTTTTGTAGCAAAATTTAAATCAGATGTTGGTGCAATACCAGTTACTAAGCCAGTAAATGTTGCTGTTGTGCCACTTATATTATTATCTACCTCAAGTTGATTTTCAATTATTGTTTTTTCAAATAAATGTACAGTATTAGTAGTGTCTTCTGTAAACCTCATAAACTCTGCACCACCAGTAAAAAACCTCAATCTATCATCAATATCCTCATTAATATATGTATGGCTACCACCACCAAATTTTAATTTTTTAGAAACTGCTATACTTACATCATCACTAAAAGTTCCAGTTGTACCAGATATTGTACCACCAGTTACATTACCCTCTAAATTAGCGACTAAAGTACCAGTAACAGTTGTTGCAAATGTATTGCCTGGCTCAACAGTTCCAAAACCTAAATTAAATTTTGGCGTTGCAATACCAGTTGATGCATCATAAGCCATTCCAACATACTTAGTACCAGTAGATACTATTTTACCATACCAGCCAATGTCTTTTGTATTAGCTGTATTGCCTTTGGCCATTTCAATCATATTATCACCAATAGCAATAATTGTTGAATCAATAATTGTAGTTGTACCATTTACTGTTAAATCACCAGCAATAATTAAATTACCACCAATTTTAGCGTTTGCACTTGTTTGAAATTGATATGTTGGAGTTACACCAATACCTAATCTAGTAGTCGATAAATAAACAGAGGATGCATTACCAAGGCCATCGCTTAGTAGTTTTGCAGTTCCAGTTAAATTTGTATTATCGCCTATTTTTAGGATTGCATTATAAGTATCTTGAACCCTTAAGCCAGTAAATGTAGTAGCCATATATTTATTTTAAACTACAAATTTAAGCAATTTTAGCTACCTTTATTTTCCTTGACCCCTAGATTTTTTCTTATAACCATTTTGACTTTTTGATGCATTTTTAGAATGAACACCTGGCCGCCTTTTTTTATGCTTTTTTCTGTAATTGTTTACTATGTTTTTAGCCATTGTTAAATTTAGCTTTATATAGTTTATAAATTAAAATTTTTAATAATACTATAACTAAAATTAATGTAAATATATTTGGATGTGATTCCCCACAAAATCCAAAAATGTGTTTTATAGTTTCCATTGTTTATTTATTTTTTATTGCTAGTAATTATATTTGCACCCTTTTCAAATGTACGCCCACCAAAAAATGAAAATACAACTGCTAACATAACCTTTTCAAAAGTATCATTCCATAATGAATTAATTTGAAAATCTATTGAATTTACACTATCTAAAATACCAGCTAATGAAAAAACTACTATGCACCACACTAATACTAATGGGCGTACATTTTTACTTAGCCAACCTGAGTTTACACTATTCATGTCAGCTTTCCATCTGTCAGTAACAGAATCCATCTCTTTATTTTGTTGGTCGTAAATTAATTGCTGTAATTTTATTTTGTCATCAGTAGATATTTTTGATTTGCTTATTTCAGCTAATGCATCTTGCGGTGAACTTACACCACTTAATACTTTGCCTAATGTTGGGTTTATCATTGATGCCGCACCAAATAATAATTTACCAACAGTAGTTTCTTTGAATTTTTTTTTATCACTCATTATTATAAAATTTAAAATGCATTACAAATAAAATTAAATATAAATTAAATTCAGTCCAGTCATTAAAGTCATCTGCTGGATAGTAGCTAAACCCTAATAATGGTCCAGTTGTTAATTTTTCTACTATTGCAAATTCCCAATTCATTTAACTATTTGTAATATCTATATATTTAGTTTTACCCTTATCTCTAACCGCTTTTAATATGCGGTTTCTATTAACTGAATCACTTACATAACTAACATGAACCCAGTCAGGATTTGTACTATCACCAAACTCCCATATCATTTGGTCAAAGTTTAAATTTTCTTTTATATAATTAAACATTTCAGCATTTGTTTTATGACCATAGATGTCATCAATATCCATTGCATATCCAAAACAATGTTGCGAGGTTTGTTTGCCATTTTTTGATGCACCGCCAATGGCTTTATTAAGTGCCTCAGACCTATAAAAAGAATTTATCTTTATTGGACCACCAACCCATTTTCTAAGCGGCTCAAATATGTTTTCCGCAACTGCTTTCATATTAGATAAAATGTTGCCATCTGGTGTATTTGCAAGTCCTAATCGCATTGCTGTAATACTTTTAGTAGCTTCTTTTTCAGAAATGTGTTTACTAATCATAATTTATTTTTAGTTTGTTGTTGCCCTTCTAGGTTTTGTGCCTTCTAGCATTATTTCATTAATTCTTTGCTGTATTTCATCTTTTGTAGCTGTAATTTTGAAACTTAAATCAGCTTTCCATTGGCCTCGAGGTTTACCATTTTTATCAAGTAAAATAATTATTGGCACAGATTTAATCTGAGACCTTAATGAGGGTGCCTGGTCCTCTAATAATGCAAATTTAACTTTTGCATTTTCAATACCTCTTAAATTAAAATTATTTGATACATTCCAACTAGCGTTAATATGCATCAATGTTAAATCTTGAGCTTTAACACAAACCGCAACCAATACAAATATCACACATAATATAAATTTTTTCATCTTTTTTTATAAACTTTATCTTCTAAATCTTTTATTGCTTCTTTATTTTCCTCAACATCCTCTTTTATGTTTTCTGTTAATTTATCAATTTGAACAATGTTAGTTCTAATTAATTCATCTTTAAATTTAAACTCCATTTGTTGTACAAATTCATCACCAGAAAAATTATCAATTTTATTTTGTAAATCAGTTATATCGCCTTGTAATGTAAACCACATACTAGCTAGTGAAATTGTACCAGCAATGATAATTCCGATTGTTTTTAAATCTAGTTGTACGTTAGTATCTTCACTAATTTTTGTCGCCATCTTGTTTTTTACTTTTTATTTTTTGTATTGTATATATTATAGTTGCAATAAGCAAAACTATTCGCAAAGTTACTTCAATATTTGTTAATGATAAACCTAGTGCAATTGTATTAAATAAATATATTTTCATGTCTTGTAATGCCATTTTTTTAATTTGTTTGTTCAACTTTATTTGATAATTCTAATATTGCCCTAAAATATGTATGGTCTGTTAAATCCTCTTGTAAATATGTTACGCCAGAATTTTGAACCGCATAACAATTAAAATTATTAGATGTTAAATCAAATGCACTTTGATTTTTACTTATAATTAAATTCATTATATCACTCATGATTGTATTAGCTTGTAAATCACCACCTGTTGTACTTTGAAATCTAGTAACAACCTCAATTCTAGTAATACATTCAACATTATATTTTGTTTGGTTATCATCAATAGCATTTGTTGATAAACCATAAACTCTCACATAAGGGAATGATACATTATTAGGCACTCTGTTATAAAATGGCACATTTGCACCATTATAACTTATATTACCACCGCAAGTTGTAATTATTTTTTGTCTTATAAATTTTATAGGGTCTTTCATTATTTTGTTGCTTTTTTTAGCTCTTGTTCTAATTTTTGTAATAATTCATAAAAACCCTCTCTAACAGAATTAAAAAAATATGGTTGTGGCTTCATTGTAACCTCTCTTTTACCTTGGCCACTAAACATAGCTTTTATCATTGATGCACTTATACCTAGTTCCTCAGCATCATTAGTATTTATGGCACCACCAGTACCAAACTCAATATAAGGTGCATATTTTGCAGTCGCTTCAACATACGCTTTATTCTTTTGTGAACCAAAGCTAATTGATTGTTTTAAATTACCAGTATCAACAGGAACTTTTTTAACAGCTTTTGATACTATGTTAGCGGCTGTATAACCTATTTGACTACTTAGTTTTTGTTCGCTAATTTTTTTAAGTTTTTTTAACTTTTTATTTAGCAAAACTAAATCACTACTATTTATTTTAACACCAGCTTTTGCCATTATTCAATTTTAATTCCTATTATTTTTGTATAATTTTTATATTCACTTTCGTAAATATCATTTATTCTGTAATCCTCATCAACGCCATCTATTTGAAAAAACCACTCTTGACCACCAATATTAGCATCAATAAAATCTATTGTATCAGCTCGGCATATTAATTCAACCTCAGTCCTGGTTTGTCTTTGGCCATCTGTTGATGTTCTTAATCCTTTGACTTGTTTGTACTTAGCCCAAATATCAATATAATTAGTAACAGAATTGGTCCAACCGCCAAAATTATCAGATACATTAGTTAATTTTTTTATCTGTATTCTAGTATTTAGTTTACCTATATTCATTATAAAAACATTGCTTTATATGAATTTAAAATATCCCTTGTATCGGTTGGTATTAAATCAGATGCATTGTTTTCATCACCAGAATTAAAATCAACTCTATTTTCATAATATGTTGTGGCTAGTTGCAATATAGCTTGTTGTAATAAAGAATCATTAAGACCAGCAGTAATATATACAACAGTTACTTTTTTAGCATAACCATTATCCAGCTCAATAGTTTCTTTGTCTAAACCAACATTTGTATGTGTTAATGCAACGCCATCAGCATGAATACTAGATATTGATGCAACTGGCCCAAATGGTATTGTAAATGTACCGCTGGTTTCATCTAAATAATAGCTTCTATTTTTTGCAACAATATCCCTTGAAATATAATTCTCACACCATATCCTAGCTTGAGTTATTTGCCTTGCAATAATCGCATCATCAGCTGTTGTATCTATTTTTGCAAATAGTTTTAAATCAGCGGATGTAACAATTTCCGACCCAGTAGTTGAATTAATCTTTACTTGCCTCATTTTTGGTTTCTTTAGATTTTAATTTTAGTTCTTTAGTTTCTTTTTTTGGCTTAGCTTCTTTTTTAACAATAGCTTCACCCCATCCTTTAGAAATCCATTTACTTGAATTAAGTTCGTTAATTTCAATTATATCACCCTCATTGTAATTACGACCCTCTTTACTAATTGGTATTAAAAGTTTTATTTTCATGATATTAATTTTATGTAAAGATAAAAAAAAAGTGCCACTAGGTTTTTAATCTAATGGCACATCAAACTTATTTATGAAATCAATGCAAAGTTATTAAAATTTTCTTTATACTTTCCATTGATATTTATTTTCAAACAAGATTGACCTAAGTTTGGAATTATAAAAAAACCATTATTACCCTCATCCCACAATGCAAAGAAATCAACATATTTTTTCTCATAGGATGGCAAACCTGTACGCCTTAATGTTATTTGTATGCTGTTTTTATGTCTCCGCCTATCTTTGCCTAAATACTTAATTTGTATTTTAAACATAATACCATCTTTTTCAAGAATACAGTCATAATAACTTGAACCTATTAAGGGAGTTGATACGTTGTAACCATGTTGAATGGCAATTGCCGCAAAATGACATTCCGCAAAACAACCCTTTTGGTTATGGTTCATAAAAAAGAATATATAAAAAAAACCAGCTAAATTAATAACTGGCTTTTTAACATTCCAAGATTTCAAACAAAACAACAATTACAAAAATTTATCCTCGGAATGTACTATTTTATGAATATCATTAGCTAATTTATATATCCTTATTTTTTTTATAGGTGGCAAATTATCCCATGTCTTACGCTCAATAGAACCTTGTATCATGTCATCAATATGTATCATTTTTTTACTGCTCATTTGTCAATATTGAAACGCCAAAAACACATAGTATTGTGGCTGTTAAAAAGTCGCTTGATAGTAACACTACCCTAACGCTCAAAAAGAACATTATAAACGCTAAAAAGTGCTTTAAATTAGGTTTACTCATTATCCTTAGTTATTTTAATTAAACCTTTTGAGTAGTTTTTAAATAAATTATTAAGTACAGCCCTTTCATTTTTTCTCTGCCTTTTAGCTTTATTTAAATTGTGTAAAAATTTTTCTCTATTTGCCATAACTATATATCTAACATTAAGAATAAACATATTGTGTAAACAACTACATGAATGGCAATTAACCACTTCCAGTTGTTAGGGTCTTGTTTTAAAAACTTTTTATACATATCAAACATTGTCTTTATTTTTAATTAGTGATTTAGATAATTCATGCAGTAACAATTGCCTATAACCTTTTGGCATATTTAGTGCATTATCTTTTATTTTTTTATAGTATATTATTTTCATATTAAGTGATTACCTTATCCTCAAATTTAAAAATGCCATTATTGTAAATATTTAATGCCTCTTTAATTGACCAACAAGGCGTTGACAATAAACCATAATCACCACCATTTTCAAAACATACACCTTTTTTATTGTTAACTATTAATGCATATTTAGGCGGATTATCTGTATCATCGAAAAAACCCCAGTATGGTAAATTAAATTGGATTGTACAATAACCTTGTGCCTCTAATGCTTTTTTTGAATTTACTTTTTTTAAATTTATTTTCATATCTAAGTTTTTAAAAGGGGGTTTTTACACCCCCATTGTTTTTATTTATTTTTCTAATTCATTAAATAATTTATCTCTCTTGTCTATTAATCTTTGTAAATCTAATAATCTAAAATCAGGATAAACTTTTTCTGAGTTTCTAATTTCGTTACTTAATGTTTTAATTTGCTTTTCTAATTCTTTCATAATAATAATTTTTATTGTTTTGTTTTTAATTATACACCAAATATAAAAGAATATTTTTAAATACCAAATATATTTTGCATTTATTTTAAAAAAAAACCTATTTTAAATTTTTTACTGGTGGGTTGTTATTTCATATACTCAACCAATACACTCTCATACTTTTTAAAAAACATTCTCAATGTAGGCAGTTATTTCGTGTACTCTACCAATATACATTTATCAATGCTTTCAGTTTTTTTTATTTCAATGAACTT
>Ga0098038_1000261_pt1 | contig 24248 bp, 26 predicted proteins | sample 5B_taG_FD_75051 | JGI IMG/M metagenome (GOLD analysis project Ga0098038, IMG submission 75051) | Marine viral communities from the Subarctic Pacific Ocean - 5B_ETSP_OMZ_AT15132_CsCl metaG | ecosystem: Environmental > Aquatic > Marine > Oceanic | place: Pacific Ocean | collected 2015-01-08 | reverse complement strand
TTATACTGAGAATCCAAGGAATCTAAGGCACTCAGAATCCCAGACACATATACACTATTAGACAGATATAGCAAACTAGGCAGGTATATATTGGCCTTAAGTGTAGCATTACGGTTAATACATAACTTAGCTTCTGGACTCTTAGAATCTGCAACGATGGATCTATACAAGCAAACACGCAGCCTGTGGCCTTGGTCTTGTATAAACATTTTATCTGAAAAAGTATCAGTAGCTAAATAACTAACACACCCCCGCAACCGAGACGCATTGTATTTTAATATATTAATATCTAGTATATCCGTATGAATGGTATAATATGGCTTAGTGTCAAGCATCTTAGAACCCTAGTTATTATATTTTATTGTTTAACTATGTATATTATGGCATAAAATTGGTAAAAAGTTGCAATTCGTATGTATTTAATACTATAATAACCTTTATAACACGTAGTAAGGCTTTATAATGTCAATAGATTTTAACCCTAGCCCAAATAAACATAATAAATACGCCACTGTTGACGACTTTAAAGACGCAATAAAAGCTTATTTTGATAGCAAAGAGAGAGATAAAAGAGGTATAGCCACTTTAAACGGCCTTGCCGTGCATTTAGGTCTTGATCTTAGTACACTAAAAAACTTCCCAGACACAGAGTTCAAATATCTTGTTGATGCGGCAATAACTTATATAGCCGTTAGGGCAGAAGAGCAAGTTATAACCTCTAGTAATAAATCGCTAGATTGGTTAGAACGTGCGCAGCCAGAAAGTTGGAAGAAAGTAGAACACATTGATATAAATGGTGGGGGAAACTTTATAATAGAAAACGCCTTGTATTCTAAAAAAGACGATCAAGACCTAGATGGTTAAGTAACGAACATGCGCCAAAAGCTTAGATTTTCAAAGCCACAACTAGAGTTCATAAACTCAACGCATTTAATAACTGCGTTCGTGGGTAGTTTTGGTTCAGGTAAAACAGTTACTAACCTACACAAGGCCATACAAAATAGGCTTAGAGTGCCTAAGCAAAAGTATATTGTTCAATTCGTAGAACCTTACACTAAGTTATTGGATATAGCAGCATACCCAACTTTATATGAAGTATTACCGCTGTATGGGCTTGAGATCGGCAAGAATTGCACATTTAAAGGAAACCCTAAAGTCTTAAATATACCGCATTATGGTGAGATACATTTTGGGTCTTTAGATAATGCTGAAAAAATCATGGGGTCTAATACAGCAAGCTTCCATATAGACGAGTGCGACCGTGTACCAGAGGAGGTTATGAACTCCGCGTTCCGACAAGTCTTTGGGCGTTTTAGGGTCGCAAATGCTGATAAAAAGTATTTTAAAAACATGTCGAGGCTTAACTTCAGCAGCACACCCGAGGGGTTTAAGTTTCTTTATAAACACTTTCATCATGACGTTATAGGAGACAAGCACCCCGAACGCAAACTAGTGACAGCGGACGTATGGAGTAACCCATTTATAGATGTTGAGTCTTTTGTAGCTAACTTTGAGCATCTGCCTGATGAATTACGCAGGGCATACCTAAATGCAGAGTTCGTTAATATGGAGTCTGGTAGCGTATATAATTACTTTAAGCGTGATAAGCATGTGGTAAATGACCATATAAATTACCATGATAACATGGACATATATATAGGGTGTGATTTTAATATACAAAATATGGCAGCAGTAATTGCCGTAAAAGACGAGCATAACAATTTATTTATTTTTGACGAGATAGCGGGGGCATATGATACCTTTGAACTTATCAATAGTATAAAAGCTAAGTATAACATAAAAAGAGCAGTTATATACCCTGACGCAAGCGGTAGAAATAGGCATACTAGCAGCAACACATCAAACACAGACTTATTACATGGGGCGGGATTCAAGAGCGTTGTATACGAAGACTCTGGGAATCCAAGAATCCGAGATACTATAAACCTAATCAATACCCAACTAAAAGGCAATAATATAAAGTTTACTAGTAATTGTACGAATGTTATAGCAGCGCTAGAGCAGCAGACATATAATAAAAAAGGTGAGCCAGATAAGACGCAGGGCATAGACCACATTATAGATAGTCTAAGGTATCTATGCTACGGGGTATATAGTAACAGCAATAACGTATTCACAGGATTTAAAGTATGGGGGGCTTAAAGTGTCTAATAGATTAAATAGTCATGAGGATTATAAAACCTATCTAGGTGAATGGGTGTTTATGCGTGATGCTTTAAAAGGCAATACAAAAATAAAACGTGAGGGCACCAAATACCTATCATACCCGTCAAACCTACCGCGCGATGGGGGTATGCAGAACTACTATACAAAATTCTTAAAACTAACAGATTTTCCCGAGTTAACTTCTCAAGCAATGCACGCAATGATGGGTCTAGCTTTATCTCAGCCATCTACTTTAGTAGCTGACAATAGCAGTTTAATGTCTCAAGGTAACTATATACACGAATTTTACGAAAAAGTATTACGAGAAGTAATAACTATGGGGCGTGTAGGAGTTTTACTAGAGATTGACGCGTCCGATATTGGTGTAAAGGAGTTAATGTATAAAACAGAAGACATCATATCTTGGAACGTAGACGCTCAAGGGTCAGTTGATTTTGTTATCTTAAAGCAAAATGAGTATAAGTTTAATGATGAAACGTACAGTTATGAGGCTACTGAACAAACTTTGGTATTACGTTTAGTGGACGGAATCTATACGCAAGAATTACGTGACAAAAACTTTGATTTAATAATGTCAGAAACACCGAGGTATAAAGGTAATACTTTTGATTTTATACCTTTTTATATTATAACACCTAGAAGCCTAAATTCTGAGGTTGCTAATTCGCCTTTGTCGCCTATAGCTCACCTTTGCCTGCATATATACAGGAATAATGCTATATGGAATAAACTAATAGGTACAAAAGGCGACCCTTTTACTTTCTTTTCGGGTTTTGAAGATTCTGAAATGGAGCATATATGTGCGGGGGCGAATAATGTAGTATCTACTAGAAAAAAAGATTCATCTATAAATTTTATAGAAATGAAAACGGGGTCAGAATTTATAAAACAAAAAATAGAGTATGACACAGAAACCGCCCAAGCTTATGCAGGCAAGCTACTAAACGTATCCAACACTTTAGAATCTGGCGAGTCTATATTACAGCGCAGATTGATGTCTGAGATAGGTTTAAAGTCTATAATTAAAGCAGTGTCTTTACAATACACTATGGTGCTAAGGGCGCACGCCTTCATATTAGGCGAGAAAAATATTGAAAATATAGAGTATAAAGGTTTTGCAGAATTTAGCGCCAAAATCCAAGATATAAATGATCTAATGGCTGCTAGCGGGTTAATTAATCAAGGTGTTATATCTAAGAAATCATTCCACACGAGGGCGGCAGACTTAGGGCTAACCGACGTTAATTATGACGTCGAGTTAGAGCGTATTCACATAGAAGGAGCTAAGGGAGGTAAAAGCAGTGACGTAGTACCGAATGTAAAAACTAATATAAACACATCAACATAAAAACTAAAATTAAAAGCGTGAGAGGCTGTAGCTATGGATATAGATAAAAATAAAAATACACCTAACGAAGATAATGGTACGCATCTATCAGATTGGGAAAAAGAAAGAGAGAAATTACTAAAACATAATGAAGAAGTTTTAAACGAAAAAAGAAAGAGTCAAGCAGCTTTGAAATCTTTAGAACAAAGTTTAGAAAGCATTGGCGGTATGGAGGGGGTTGAAAAGCTTAAAGAGCTGCAAGCGCAGGCTGAAACTGAAAAGCAAAAGCAGCTAATGTCTGAGGGTAGATTTGACGAGATGCTAAAAGCCGCGGTAGCCCAACAACAAGCCCAATTTGATGCTAAGCTAACGTCTTTAAATGAGGAAAAAGAGGCTGCACAAAGCAACTACGAGACATTACAAAAACAACTCAGAGGTTTAAACGTAAATAATGCTGTAAAAACAATATCTCAAAATTTAAATTTGCAAGAAACGGCTTACTACGATATAGCGTTACACGTGATGAATGATTGTGCTTATGACGATAATAACACCCCTATATTTTTAGATGAAAACGGGAACACTAAATTCAATAAACAAGGGGATAAATACACTATAGAAGATTATATAAACGGGCAAAGAAAGGTCTATAGGCATTGGGAAAAACCTAGTAACAATGGATTTGGTAAAGGCAGTCAAGGAGGTTCAAGTAATATTATAAATTTGAACCAATCTGTAGATGACCTTTACGATATGGCGAAACGTAATAAATAAAATTTTTATATATATATATATAAAGTGGTTTATATCTATGCTAAATGTGTGCTATACTTAATTTATAAGATTGATAGGGCTTGTAGCCCACTGTATTTTATAAATGTGTTTTTAGCTTGTGGCTATAATTACTTTTAATATATAGTCTGTTTGTAACAGTATGCATAACTATAGATATAAAATGTAAACTAACAACGGAGTATAACATGTCAGATTTTTCAGTATCAAATTTATTAGCCGCAAAGTCTTTAGAGATTTTGGAAGGTAATATTCAAGTTGGCAACCTATTCAATAATGACATAGAAGCTAATTTTTCAAAAAACCCACGAACAGGCGACCAAGTTAGGGTAAACAGAAGACAGACAGTAAAACCCGTTAGCAGGGCTAGCGGCCAAGAAGTTACTAAACAAAGTATAACTGAATCCACTATTTCTTTTAATATAACCGATGAATTGGATACTACAGTACCTATAGACACTCAAGAATTAACTCTTGATATAGACCCTAGTGAAATGATAAGCACTGATAAATTAATGCAGTTCATGGATACTAATGTATCAAGGGTAGTAACCCCTGTTGCTGTAGGAATGGCAGAAGATCTTGAAAGCCGAGTATTGGCAGAGGTTAATAATGTTCCTGCGATACACCCCATAGATGTATCTACATCTTTACCTTCTACTAACTCAGAGTTTTTAGAAATAGCTAAACAGTTGGATGTATTTAAAGTACCTGTTGTTGGGCGCTTTTGTTTAGCAACACCTGATTTATACTATAACATGGCGGGGCTATTGCAAAAAGTAAATGAGTCTGGTAGTTCAGCAGGTCTCAGGGAGGGTGTAGTTGGCAGACTAGCAGGTTTCGACGTATATATGTCGCAGTATTTCCCTGAAGAGTTACATACTACGGGGACTATTGGAACTGCTGAGTTAGCTACTGACGCTTTAGTGGGAAGCACTAACATATCATTAACTAATGCTGATGAGGCCACAGGTACTTTTAAAGCAGGGGACACTGTGATAATCAGTGGCTACGGTAATGTAGTTGTTTCTGGCGACGTAACTGCATCAACAGGGGCGGTAACTATTAGTATTAAAGAGCCTTTAAGATCCACAATCCAAGCTAATACAGCAATTGCTAATTATGGGGTGACTGGAGGTGTGGCTATCTCTTATAAAACTGTAGGGTACTTTGGTGTAGCGGATTGTATAGCGTTTGCGAGTATCGCACCTGTTATTCAAGGGGCTAATGTAGACTCTGCTTCTATAAACCGCGATGGTTATGGCATTAATACTAATCTTACATATAACCCTGATTTTAAAGCTACGGCTTTATCTATGTCTTCGTTATTTGGGGTTAAAATGTTAGATGGGCGCATGGGCGTAAAAGTAGTTCAGAAAGTAGCCTAGTAAAACGTATTAAGGTATTATATGATTAAATTATATAAAAAAGAGTTTTATTGTTTGGCGGACTTTAGAACTAAGCGTTTTATGTTAGCATCAGGGTGGTCTGAAACTAAGCCAGATCCTAAGCCAGATCCTGAGCCAACTCCAGATCCTGAGCCAACTCCAGATCCTGAGCCAACTCCAGATCCTGAACCAACTCCAGATCCTGAGCCAACTCCAGATCCTGAGCCAACTCCAGATCCTGAGCCAACTCCAGATCCTGAGCCAACTCCAGATCCTGAGCCAACTCCAGATCCTGAGCCAACTCCAGATCCTAAAGCAGTTAATAAAAGAACTGGGTCAAGATCTAAAAACAAAAAATAGATAACTTAAACATGGGGTAACCTTATGTCTAATACTAAAGTTAAAACGTCACAAGATGGCAATGGCAAAGGTATGGATAATACCTTTCCTGATGGGGATAACCCTGTTTCTGGGAGCCCATTTGCTGTGGGTACTACTGCAACCGCTATAAGTTTAGATGGTGCTAAGTCCAATGAGGTACTAGTAAGTATAAATGGGGCTACTGGCGGTAAATGCTATCTAACTTTTAGTAATACCCGTGATGCGGATGCCTCACTGGATTTCGGATTTTCTACTGGGGCTATAGTATCTGTACCAAACACGGGGGGCGAACTTAAAGCTATAGGCGATGCCTCTGATATTGAGTTGCGTATGTTTTACTCAAAAGGAGTGTCTTGATATGCCTATAAAAACTTTTTCAGGGGTGTCACAAGGTGGAGGATCTGCAGCAGCAGTGTCTCTTGCGCATTTTAGTTATGAGACTACCGTAAACCAAGCATGGGTTCAGGGAAATGCCATAAAGTTCGATACCACTCTCTATTCAAATGGGAGTGATATAGATGGCTCGGATATTGCTACAAATGGGTCTTTTAAATTAAAAAAAGGGTTTTACCTTGTATTGGCTTTTATACCCCTAAATGTGCCTAACGCAGGTGGCGGGGACATAAGGTTAAAAAACATAACTACTAATAGCTATGTCCAAGCCGACGGTTTTGCTTCTGGCATAGGGGGGGCTACTACAAAAGACGTTACTCTAGGTGGAATTATAGAGGTTGTAAACGATGATGACGCTTTTATTTTAGAGATGTACTCAGGGAACCCTACTGCAATACAGTGTACAATAGATTCTAGGCAGCCTAACTTATCTATACATTCATTAGGAACTGTTACAAACACAGTTAATACAATAAACGGCACACCTAGTTTTGCGAGGCTGTTCTCACTAGGCACTGATACAGAACCCACAGGCTCGACTACTAGTTTTCAAAAGATGGTGGGGTACGCCAATAATACAGCACTAGGACTAACAGCAGATTCAGCAAACGGTGAAATAACAATTGCTGAGGATGGATATATAAAAGTTAGTTTTATGTTAGCAAACCATGATTGGGATGGCGATTGGAGTTTTGAATTAGCAGTTAACGGCACATTTACAGGCAACAACCACATATTCCAAGCACCTGCAGCAAGCACTGGTGATGTTGCCCATGCGCATTTTAACCCTATGCAAGTTAATGCGGGGGATAAAATATCGGTATTCTATAAATCAACAGTGAATGATGCCGTAGATTGGCAAAGTAGGTCTGCGATGTCAATGTATTTAGATGTTGAGGTTTTAGCCTACCAAGATACTATAACTAATATAATCAATGCTACAGACCCTAATGAGTATGAGTACGCAATGGTTGAACCTTTTGCTTCTTCAACTGTACCTGCCATAGATGCAGATTATAGTTTCAATAGTGTCGGAGATCATCAATACCGCTCTACAGCAGGTATTTCCGTGGCTAATGATGTTATATCTTTAGCTAAAGGCGGAATGTTCGAGCTGAAAGCTTTGGTTAAGCCAGATATAACACAAACTGGAACATCAGACTTTCAGTTCCATGATGGCAGTGCATATATTGGTAGTATTGGTACCCTAGGGGCTAATGGTGGGGATAAGTCTGTGGATACTACATCAACTGCTTTTGTTAACACCTCAGCAAATGCTAAAAACATAACGCTGAAAAACAAAGCAGGTGACGCAGGTTTTAGTTTTGACACTAACGGCACTGTTATAATTATAAACAGAGTAGCGGGGTAACATATGGCCACTATTAATACTAGGGCGGCTTTAACTGAATTAGCGGAAGATGACTTATTATTCATAGAGGATACTTCTGCTAGTGAGTCTAAGAAGATGGAAGCTAAGAACTTAGAGTTATGGCTAAAACGTGAGGTTGGGCAAGTAAAGATAAACAATGGCAATGGGGTAAAGCCCAGTTATGCCTTAACCGCTGATACCTCACAGATATTTAGCTATACTAGTCCTTTAAGTTTTTCAAGCTTTCCTACAACAACTTGGCCACAGATGGTAGGCACGAGTAGCGATAACCTAATTTGCGACTTCACTAATAATTCTTTTTTAGAGAATGCTGCACTTGGACAGTCCCATGTATGGCGGTTTCAGTTTACATTCTCAGGTAAACCTAACAACCAGACTTGCGATATTGCTGTAAGACTTTATAATTCAATATCTGGGTTTCAAAGGAATAAAACTATATCCTTACTAGAAAATAAAAATTCTGGGTTTTTCGATGCTGAGTTTATAACTATAGCGGATTCCGCTAGCCTACCTTCTCCTTTAGGTACTGGTCATGGATATAATCTTGAGGTTACATCAGAACTTGGAATGACAGTTACCCTAGAAGATGCAACTAGGATATCTCTATCGCATAACTCATATGCGATAGATATTTAATATTAACTATTTCAAGAGGCCAATTATGGAGCAGAAGATTTTAAGCTGGTTTGGCAACTCAAGTATAAGCCCTGATTTAATGGGTATAAATTTTATAGGTGATAGTGTACGATGGGATTATAGTAACTATTGTATAGAGTTAAATTCTAAAGCTACTGGGTCTAACTATGTACACTTCCAAAGTGACGTAAAGCAGAGTTCATTTAGGTATAGAGTCTCCGTTAGTTATTACGCTGCAGACGGCAACAATTGGGGTGATGGGCTTGCTATAGGGTGCATGTGTAATTCAACCCCAATAAAAGATAGGCTATCTGCATGGGCATTACATTATGGAGGGTATTCAGGTTTTGATGGGGCGTATACTACCTATTTTAATGAAAAGAAACAAGAAGATACTGAGGCAGGGCAGCTAACCTTTTTTAGCAATGGAGGTTATATTAATTCTAGTATTGGTGTGGGGGAGGTGAATACTGGGATACATAGCCAGCTTATATTCGAGGGCATTTCAGATGAAAATGGCATGCAGTGTACTATATCTAATAATGATGGGAAGTTAATAAATGGTGTGTGTGGTATATCTAAATCCCAGATAACTGAACCTTTTGGCGGTAGATTTTTCTTTATAAATGGTATAAATAAGACCTATAATATAGTAAGACGCATACATAGCATAGAGTTATGGAGTAGTTGATTGTATGAGTAGAGTGAAAAAAGCAATACTAAAACATGGATCTACTTTTAGATGTGTTTTATTCTGGGGGTATTCATATAGAGATAATATAAGTAAGGTAATATCATATAAAGACCTAAGCACAGTAGTATCTGCAAAAATGCAGTTTAAACGTGGTAGTTCGGACAGCATAGAGTTAGAGCTTAGTTTGCACGACGGTATCAACATACTAGATGCATCTCAAGGTAAGTTTGAGATACAAATAAGCACTGCTAGGGGGTATGAACTTAAAGAAGGAATCATAACTGGGGATATAATATTTACTTTCGATGACGAAACTACTATAAATCTATTTGATCTAAGATTAGAGATACAAGGAAGCATAACATCATGAGCGCTGATATTGTAACTAACCTACAGGTGCATATAGAAGATTTGCCAGTGTATGTCCTTATAAGTGAACTGGATAGCCCTATAGTAGTTACTTCGGAAGAGTCTGAGCTTAATACGCTTGTAATAACTTATGATCAAGATGAACAGGATATTGAAGATAGGTTTAAGGAAATAGAAGAATTTAACTCTAATACATTTGATGTTATGTCTAAAGGGTTTAAGCAAGGTTAACATTAAAATGGTTTAATGCTAACAATAGAGTATAACTATATTAAGGAGAATAAATTATGTCAATATATAACTTTGATCAATTAAAAACTGATGCATTGGCGTTTAATGCTAGACACCACCAATCTATTTTGGAGAACCAAGATAATGCTGCTGCGATTCAGTCTAACTTAAACTTAATTCAGTTTGTACAGGATAACGCAGATCCTTCTGCAATCGACTCACTTACTGAAATACTAGCGCAGGCTCAGACTGATAATACTAGCGTGTTGAATATTGTTTCTACTTTAGAAGTTAAACACAATAGTGAATTAGCCGCAGCACAAGTTAGTTTACAAGCCTCAATAAATGCTTTAGAGGCTAAACATAATACTGAGTTAGCAGCAGAGGTTAATAGTAGACAAGCAGCTTTAACTGCTTTGGAAGCTAAACACGATGCAGAAAAAGCAGCTCTTGATAGCGCATTAGCAGCAGAAGCTCAGTCACGTATCGATGCAGACACAGCTAATGCAAACTCTCAAGCAGCTCACGCGGCTGATGTGCAAGCTACTTTTGCTGATGTAGCAGAGGTTCTTAATAACGCACTAGCTAATCAGTAAATCTATAAAAAACTACTAAAATCTTAGTATAAGTTGTATACTAAGATACATACCCTACTAAGATTTTAGTGGTACTGCCTGGGAGAGTATTTAATGGCGTTAATATTACAGAATGATCAAGGTACAGTAGTCAATGCTAATAGCTATACAGATACGTCTTACGCTGATATTTATTTTTCTGATAGGAATAATGATACATGGGCTAATGCCACTACTACACAGACCACCTCAGCTTTAATAAAAGCTTGGCAGTATATAGATACCATGTTTAAATTTGCAGGATATCAGGCAACTGATACTCAAAATACTGAGTTTCCTAGATACGGTATTTTTAATTCTAGGGGACAAGAGCTTACAGGTATCCAAACCAAGGTTAAAAACGCACAATGTGAATATGCTTTAGTAGCCTTAACCCAAGACTTAACTATAAATCAGACTCCTATAAATACTCCAGTTATTAAAAAGAAGTCTCAGAAAGCAGATGTTTTAGCTACTGAGGTTGAGTACGATACCACTATAGGTCAGCAAATAGTATTTAGTTATCCAAATGCTGATTTCTGGCTAAAAGAATTTTTAAATGGAAATAGATTCAATGGCTATTACTAATTTTGAACAAGAAATGTTGGGGGTAGCCAACGAGCTAATAGATGATTTTGGCCAATATGCAGTGGTTCTATCTAGGTCAACAGAGTATAAAAACGTGTTGCAGCCTTGGAAGGGTAAGTTAGATAGCTATTCAGCAACTACAGTAAAAGTAGTAAGTAAAACTATTGATGAAAACCTATTAAACACTAGTGATAATAGAACTGGAAACATAAATAGGGAGTTATTGGTAGCAGGAGATCAGTTAACTGATATACAATCCGATGATTTAATCTTAACTTTTAATGCTTTGATGTCTAGCAAAGTGGAATTGCCAAGTTCAAACATAAGCTCTAGCACTGATATAACTTCTAGCGGCGTATATATGGTGGATACCTCAGCAGGTGATGTAGATATAACATTAAATAGTAATAATAGCGATCTTACTACTTTAATATTTAGTAAAATATCTACTGATGCTAATGCGGTTAATATAACTACAAGTGATGGCGTTACAATAGCTAATAGTAGTTCTTATATAATAAAAAATAACTTTGATGTAACTGGGTTTATACTTAACAGTGGCAACTATAAGATTTTAGAAAGGTATAAGGTGTATGAACCTTTAATAATTAGTCCAGCGGGGAATGACTTGCTTTACAAACTTAGGGTTGGTGCATAATGGCTAGTTTTAATAAGTCTTTAAGTGATGTTAGGGATACTGTATTTACTTATTTTAGCTCTGAATGGAATGATCTAACACCTATTACATACGATAACATAGACCATTATATAACTTTTAATACAGATTGGGTGCGTATATCTTTGAGGGCTACAAATCCTAGTGTTAGTGCTATAGGGCAAAAGAACTTTAGGTTTAAAGGCATAATATTTATACAGATATTTACCGTTGCTAATAACTCAACAATGAATAATGATACTTATATAAATTTAATTATAGAAAAATTTTCACAAATTCAATTAGAAAACTACATAACTTTGCGTGACACAGAGATAAACGGTTATAATATAAGCCAAGATACTAATGGGGTGTATTATCAAACTAATATGAGCGTACAGTTTTATTATGACGTTGTTAGGACATAAATCAAAACATACAAAAGGAGCATAACATGGCGTTAAATGCAGATACAAATAGGGTTGGATTATCGTATGTAGAGGAGAGTATAACGGGGACTACTCCGACAGACCCAGTATATAAAACTATACGATACACTGGGTCTAGCGATTTAAAATTTGAGTATACTACTGATACCTCTAAAGAGATTATACCAGATAGGCAGATAAGTGATCAGTTTTTAACAGGGGCAGAAGCGGCTGGCGGAGCTAATATAGAATTTTCTATGGACTCCTATGATGATTTACTTGAGGGAGCGATGTTCAATAGATGGAATAGAACAATACACCGTAATGATCTATCTACTACTTTGCCTTTGGTAGATATTGAAAAAGTTACAGATTCGACGGGTAAACTTAACTGCAATACTGCAGTTACCTCTGCTATATTTGCGGACTCTAGTATAGTGTTTTTTGATGGTGTAGGTGAAGATTTTAGCGGAGCGATAGCTAAAATAACAGGAAGCACCTTTGACGCATCTAACAATTTTTATGAATTTACGGTACTAAACGGTAAAACAGTAGAAAACATATACGCTACTGAAAAATCTAGGGTGTTCCAGTGTGGTTTTATCTTTTCGGACGTGCTGCAGGCTACAGTCTCTCCGAATACGCTTACAAGTGCGTCAACGGATATGACCACACTTGGAATAAGCGCGGGACAATGGATAAAAATAGGAAGTGTTAGTAATGTTGCAAATGATGGGTTTGATACAACGGCGGATAATGGTTTTGCTAGGGTAGAATCTACTGCTACGAATGTAATTTATTTAGATAAGGTTCCCGCAGGATGGGTAGCAGACGCTAATGGTGGTTCAAAAGAAATAGCAATATTTTATGATGCTTATATACAAAATGGCACTACCGAGATTAGCTATACCTTAGAAAGGTCATACCAAGACCATAATCCTATAGTTTATGAACGTTTTACAGGTATGCGTATTAACGAGTTCCAGTTATCAAACGAAAAACAAGCGGTAACCACTGGTAGCTTTAATTTTATGGGGCTTGGGGTTGTATTCGGTAATACTAGAGTTACTGGATCCACTGATGTTGATGCTTTTAGTACGACTCCATTTAATACCGTAAATAATATAAATTATTTAGAGCTTAACGATGTTGATATATCAGGTGGGGCTAATACTGGCGGCATAAACCTCGCTCTGAAAGTAGATTTTAGTATAAAAAACAATCTACGTGGACAAAATGCTATTGGTAGCTTACCTTATGTAGGTGTGGGTGTAGGGCAGTTTGATGTGTCGGGTAGCGTTGAAACTTATTTCCAAGATCAATCAATCCTTGAACTACTAGCTAACAATACGGATACCAGTTTAAGGGTGATGTATAATCTTGGTACACGTTACCATATAAACGACTGCCCACGGATCAAAATATCTAGCGGTGCACCAGATGTAAGTGGGGTTAATGCGGACGTGACAGCAGAGTATGGGTTCCAAGCATTAAAAGAACCTAATAAAGGTTATACTATGTCAATGTCTAAAATAAGCACTTATTAACCAACAACTAATATAATTGGAGAGACTTATATTATGATAACTAATTTAGATAAATTTTATGTGAATAATAAAGGTAAAAGCAATACCTACGATTATGAAAAGCATGGAGTGACATTCACACTTAAATTCGCAGGCAGAGCAAATGAAGCTTTTATAGCTTCTACGGCCAAACATTCAGTAATATTGCAAGATAAAGCCAATAAATTGTCCGAAAAAGAAAAAGAGCGTAAAATCATAGAGTTTAACCAAAAATTAGAACTGGATGTTTTAGTTGATAGTTTGCTTGTATCTTGGTCTGGAGTTATAGACAATGATGGTAAACCTGTAGACTTTACGGTTAAAACAGCTAAAGAACAATTAGGCAGGTTCCCAGACTTAGTGGCTGAATTAATGACCGCAGCAGCTAATCCTAAGAACTTTACTTATGTAGTTGATGATGAAAAAAAGTAATTGAAGCGGTAGCTATTGAGTTTGAAAACATCCTAAATAAAGATAGGGATGCTAATATACGCGCACAGCTAGAAGCTAGGGGTATTATAAGAAATGATATTTCTAAAGATTCTGGTTTAGTAGATACCGCATTTAGTAATTTTATAATAACTGCTTTTTATGAGCTACATTCAAGCAGTGGTGTAAATGGCACTATACCATGGGGGTGTATAAAAGAGTATTTAGTTTTTAATGGCTTTACTGAGTACCAGTTCATTATTTTATCTATTAGCTGTATAAGGCGTTTAGAAATAGTATATAATGAATATATACAGGCTAAAAATAATAAGGGCGCTTGTGACAAGTAAAAACATAAATGTAGATTTTGATGATCTATCTAAAGAGCTACAAATACTTGCTAAAACAGCTAAGACTAGTTTTGATAATTCTATAAAAGCTTTTTCGGCAGAACTAGTCTCTAAACTATTTGATAATAGCCCCGTAGACACAGGGCTTTATAGATCTAACCATACCGTTAGTATAGGTAGTCTTGTAGACCAAGAACAACCTATCAATGATAAAAGTACCGTTGTATATAACGCTAGAATGGATGCAAAAAGCTATGATAGTTCAAGGGATTCGGTAGTATATATACAAAATAATGTGGATTATGCTGAAAAGTTAGAATTTGGTCACAGTCAACAAACGCCAGCGGGTATTTACGGACAAACTTTAAGCGCGTCTACTTTCAAGTTTTTATTTAAGGATTAAAACATGGCTACTTCATATAATGTATTCATTAAAATGCAAACAGAAGGGGCTAGTAGGGCTTCACGGGATATAAGAAGTATAGAGACTAGTTCAAAATCAGCCTCGTCGGCTACTTTACTTTTAAGTAAAGCCCTATCGGTGTTGGGTGGGTCTTTTGCTGTCCATAAGATAATAGAAGCGAACGATGCTTGGATAGACTTCACAAATAATCTTAAATCTGCGGGTCTAGCAGGTCAAGAACTTGTAACGACTCAACAGGCTATATACGATATAGCACAGCAAACACATACACAACTTAAAGAGTCTGCGCACTTATATAGGGTATTGAAAACTACTATCGGGGAGGCTGGGGCTTCACAAGAAGATCTATTAAAAGTTACTAAAGCTCTAAATGAAGGTATACAGCAGTCTGGGGCTAGTAGACAGCAACAAATAGGCGGTATACAGCAGCTTGGCGAGGTTTTTGAAAAGGGTAGGCTGTATGCTAGACAGTATTTATCTATCGTATCTGATTTCCCTGCTATAGGTAACCTATTACGTCAAGCTTTCTTGCAGGCAAGTGGCGGTACTGAGTCATTTAGGCAACAGATGGACGAGGGTAAGATATCTAGTGAAGCCTTTTTTATGGCATTAAAAGCCATATCTTCACAACTTGATGCCACTCAAAACACTTTAGAAGTTACCTCAAAACAAGGATTAACGGATCTTAGCAGCGCTTTTAGTAGATTAGCTGGAGACATAATACCTAATGTAGGGAGTAAGTTAGAGAAAGTAGCTTCTGGAGTAGATATACTTACTGATAGTATACAGATACTTTCAAAAAACTCGGAATCAGTTTTTAAAAGTATAGCAAGTTCTATAGCACCTATAGGAGAAGCACTAGGTAAATTAAAATTTGACTTTTTTGAAGCTAATGCAGACGAGGTAAAAAATAATTTTGTAAGCGATATGGAGTCTATGGCTAAATCCGTAGGCATGCTTGCTATAAAAACTTTTGCGTTAAACTCGACGCTAACGGGCACATCTTTTTTACCAAAGATGAAGACCGATACTAAAAACCTGGATGACTATTCTGGTAAAGTAGAAGGTTTAGTTACTGATTTTAAGGATCTAGGGTCTGCAGGGGTCATAGCACAGAAGGCTATAAATTCAGTAATAAACCCTAAGGTTGTTATAAAAGGTGATATGCCCGATATAACGCAGCCTACTATTAACTTCAAAGATGAAGATTTAAAAAATATACGTGATGCTGAAAACGCGTATAAAGGACTATCAGCTAGTCAAGAGGTTACAAGTAAGACTTATGACCAGTTGAGCCTAGCCATAGCGCGACAAAGGGAATCCTTAACTAGCATAGACCCCTTATATGCTCAGGTGGCACAAAATGCCGATAAGCTTACTAAATCCCAAATTGATAACCTAAATGCGTCTATTAAAAACCTAGACGAGGCTAAATCCACCTCTGAACTTTTACACTCCGTTACCGATACTTTCGCGGGTAGTTTCGCTGATGCTATAGCTAATATAACAACGGGGTCTGAGAGTGCTAGTCAAGCTTTCAAAGAGATGGCTAATAGTATTATAAGTGATCTAATACGTATAGGTCTTGAGAAGGCCGCTATAGGAATGGTTAATATGGGAGTCAATTGGTATATGGGGGGATCCTCAGCAGGAATGAATACTGGGGGTACTACAGGTGGGTTACAATCAGCCACGCCTCCTAGTTTTTCAAATAATTTACAAGCCCCTAGTCCTCCTCCCATGTTATCTTCTGGTCTTAGGTCTACACCTAGTGTAGGTTCTACAGTTAATATAAATACTACGGTCAATACCACACATACTGGGGCTAGTGGCGCTAAAGATGGGGAAAAAGTAGCAAAGGAGCAGGCCAAAATGATAGCCACTATGGTAAATACTCAAGTACAACAAGAACTAATGAAACAGAAACGTGTAGGCGGGATGCTATAGTTTTTTAATGTATTTTATTTAAGTTTTAATGCATTTTATTTGAGTTTTAATGCAGTTTATATACTACATTTTTCCTAAGAATGGCTTAAACATTAGACTTACAAAACCATAAGACATATAAAATATATAAAATATATAAAATAATTAAAAAGACATAAGAGTTTTTAAGCTTAAATATATAAGAACCTATATAAATATATATTTTTTAAGTTTTATATTACATTTTTAAACAAAAAGCTAGGTATATAAAGGGCTACAAGGGTATTTACCGTGGTATAAAATATAGTTAAAAAATAATTTTTTTATTTATAAATATAAATAGTGTATACTTAATAGTACATATAAAGCTTTTATTTTTATGCAAAATGGACACGTTCCCAGATATACCTAAACCATCAGATGTTAAGCTAACATCAACATGGAATATACTAAAAGCTTCTTTTGGCGATAACTACGAACAGTTTTCAGCAGATGGGGCGAACCCAAAGAAAGATAGTTATGAATTATCTTGGGAAATACTCAGTGATGTAGATTATGAAGCTTTAGAAACTTTTTTAGATACTCAAACACCCGTAAAAGCCTTTTATTGGGATAACCCTTTGTCGGGGAATAATGAGGTAGTGAGGATGGATATAAGTGGTTTATCCTCTCAAAAGGAAGGGGTAAACTATGCTAAGGTAAGTGTAAAACTTAATAAAGCGTATGGGTACTAACTATGGCTGATCAAGAATACGCGGCATTACAAACAGATGCCATAATAGAACTTTATATAATAGATTTATCTAAAGTATCCGTTTATCCTAACCCGCAAGAAAAGATATATATAACGAACGGGCTAGATAAAGATGGATCTAATTTAAAGTATAACGGGGACGAATATACTCCAGTACCAGTTGAGGCGGAAGACTTTGAAATAAACTCCACGGGGGCTATGCCTAGACCTACCATAACCATAGGAAACGTAGACTCGGGATTTAACGATCTTTTAAAAGCCTATGGAAACGCATTAGGTGCTGAGTTAACCAGGTATCTGGTATATTACGAGTACCTAGACGGTAAAGATAAAGGCGGCACAGGTGCTTGTAGAGCTAAAGACGTATGGATTATTAATAGAAAGGTAGTACATAACAAAACACAAATAAAATTTGAACTAAAAAACCCTTTGGACTTAGAGAATGTGTTAGTACCTAAAGGTCAATTTACAAGAAAATGCGAACATACATACCGCGTGTGGGATGTAGGAACACAGTCTTTTATCCAGGGGTCATGTCCTTATACTGATGAAACACATACTTTTGACGAGTTGGGGAATAAGTGCAGCAAACAAAACGACGTATGCGGTAAAAGATACACTGATTGCGCTATAAGGTTCAATGCCGTGGATAAGAAGGCTCCAGTTCAAGGTCTTTTCTTCCCTTTAATACCTAAATTTTAGATAAGGTTTTTATGAGATTAAAAGAGCTACAGCCGCAGATACAAGATTACTGTAAAAAGCTAGCACCTCAAGAAGCTTGCGGGTTGATTTTAAAGAACGACTTAGAGTTTGAGTTTGTACCTTGTGAAAATATAGCAGTGGATAAAGAAACTAATTTTAAAATAGCTGATACCACCATGCTCAAATACTCTAAAGACATATACTCTATATTCCATAGCCATGTAGAGGGTGGAACCCCTGCGGTCACTTTATCGGATATAAAAACTTGTGAAGCTTGGGGATGCATAGGTAGCATAGTGTTTTTAAGTCCTAATGACAATAACATATGCTCCGATGTAGTTTTCTACGGTAAGGAAGTTATATATAAGAAGTTAACTGGTAGACCTTATTATTATAATGTGTTTGATTGTTTCACTATGATACGTGACTTCTACTACACTCAGCTTAACATAGACTTAAAACATGTATACAGCGACTATGGTTGGTGGGAACATACAGAGCATAAAGATAGCTTATATTTAAAGGAACCCGATAGGTTAAACTTAGTAGAGATTGACATTAGACAACCTCTCCAAGTAGGTGATATACTATCCATGAAGCTAGGTCGTAGCAAATGCATAAATCATGGCAGCATTTACGTAGGTAACAATAAGATACTTCACCATTTAGAAGGTAAACTATCATGTACAGAGAGTTTTGGTAAATACGGCAATCGGGTAGAGCGTGGTTTAAGGTATAACCCTGAAATAAAGCTTTTACCTAAACAAGAAAAGGTGGTGTTTTAATGTTATCTACTATAAGGTTACACGGTGTATTGGCAAAACGTTTTGGTGATGAACTGCAGTTCAAAGTAGATTCTGTGAGAGAAGGGGTACAAGCACTATTAGCAAATTTTAAAGATTTTAAATCGGTGCTTAGGCAATACGACTTTAGATTTATTGCGGATGGCGTTAACCTCGATAGGAAAGACGTATGTGATGCCGTTTACCCTTTTAAGGTATTAGATATAATACCTGTCACTGAGGGTGATAAGATGAACTCTAACACAACAAAAGCTATAATCGGGGGCGTAGAAATAGCTGCGGGTATAGTTTTTGATGCGTTTTCAATGGGCACAGTAGGTAACCCACTCATAATGGCTGGGGTGTCCACTATAGCAGGGGCGGTAATAAACAGCTTTATGAAGCCGCCAGAATACGATCAAAGCGGCGATGCTGCGACTAGTAATATATTCGACGGCGCAAGGAATGTGAGTAAAGAAGGGGTAGCTGTACCCATATTATATGGTAGAATGAAAGTAGGCTCACTAGTAGCTTCTGGGTTCATAGCCGTAGATGGGCAGAAAATTTAGAGGGTAGCATGTCTAAAAACAAAATACATGAAAGAATACCGCAAAATAACCAGCTAAGTTCGCAGACTTATGGAGACGTTAACTATAAGGTTAAGGTAGACTATGTTGATAACGATAATACCCCTCCTCAAAACAACCTATTAACTGGTACATTTAACCTAGGTAAAGGCGGCGGAGATTCTGGCGGGCACATAAACGGCGATGTCATGCATACGGATACTTACGCCAAGTTTATAGACATAGTGAGCGAGGGGCAAATAGAGGGCGCTGTAAATGGGTATAACTCTATATACTTAAATGGTACTCCGCTAGCAGATGAAAATGGCAATCTTAATTTTAAAGGGGTGCAGGTTTTTCCCATGTACGGGACTGAGGATCAACAGTTCCCTCCTATGTTTCAGAGATCTGGGGCTACTTATGCGATAAATGCAGAAATAAAAACCAATCAGGACTATACATTCACGGTAACTGATGACAGTATAACATCTGTGAACTTATTAATGAAAGTGCCTGTTTTATCAAGCTCAGATGATAAGGGAAATATTAATGGTACTTCTGTAGAGTTTCAAATTACAGTCAATGGCAAATTTATAACTAAACAGAGCATATCTGGCATAGCCACGAGTCCAATAGAGAAAGGTTTTGTAATTAATTTAGCGGATTTTCAGGGTGATAGAACCATAGTAATTCAAAGAACTACGCCAGATTCATCAGATCCTAAATTGCAAAACAAGTTGTATATAAATGCGTATACGTTACTGTTAGATCATACTATAAACTATGCTAATAGGGCAGGCTGCGCGATAATGCTTGAAGCCGCGCAATTTGGTACACAGTTGCCCGACAGATCATATGACCTAAAGGGCATCAATACCATAAACATACCCGAAAACTATGACCCTATAAACAGAACCTACACTGGCCACTGGAATGGGATATTTAAAAAAGCTTATACTAATAATCCAGTTTGGTGCTTATATGATCTACTAACTAATACTAGGTACGGGGCAGGGGACTATATACCCTTAGACAAGCTTAATAAGTTTGAATTATACGATATGGCGGCTTATTGCGATGAATTGGTAGTAGGTTTAGATGGTAAGCTAGAACCTAGGTTTACTTTTAACTGTTTAATAACCCAAAGAGAGCAGGTTTTAAGCATAGTTAAGAAGATACAAGGTAATTTCTTAGCGGCTTTATTCTATGTAGGTGGTGTCATAAAAATAGCACAGGATAAACCAGAAGATCCATCTCAATTAGTTACAAATGCCAACGTTATAGATGGGGTATTCAACTATTCTACTACTGAGCTAGACAAACAAACTAATACAGTAGTGGTTAGCTATAACGATCCTTTGAATGATTACGCTCTTACAACTGAAACGGTGTATAATAATGTGTTATTAAATCAATCAGGCAGGCAAGTAAAAAAAGAGGTAAATGCTTTTGGGTGTACGAGTAGATCTCAAGCGCATAGGATGGGGAAATACGTACTACTAACTGATATAGATAACGCCGAAACGGTAACCTATACCGCAGGCTTAGATCACGCTAAAGTTATTATAGGTGATATTATAGAGATCCATGACAACTTTATGGGGAATACAATATCAGCAGGCCGTATAAAATCCATGGATGGCCTAAATATAGAGCTAGATAGGGAGGTCACCCTATTATCAGGAAATGCGTATAGCATTAGGCTTTTAGATCAAAATGGTTCAGTAGAAGAACTTAAAATAGATCATTCATCGGTAGGCACAATTAGCAATATAACTTTACAGGACAACAAGGGTTTCAACGCTACGGATTTTACTATATATGCGATAACACAAGATGGGGATGATAACTATCAGGGCGAGTTGTACAGGATAATGAGCATACGTGAAAACGGGTTAAATATGTACGATATAACCGCGAATAAGTATGTTAGCAGTAAGTTTGATAATTTATATAGTGGCAACCCTGTTGATGTGATACCCGAGGAACCTCTACCTCTTTTAAGGTACCCTGAAAACTTAGTGCTTGCTCAACATACGCTGTTTAAAGATGGTAAAAATATACTTAATGATGTCAATTTTAGTTGGAACAAAGTAAATGGTGCTACACACTACGAGTACCAATATAGGATAGACAGTGGGCAGTTTACTCAGATAGAACGTACTAATGACAGGCAAGTTAAGATTATAGCAGGAGATGGGGTATACGATATAAGGGTAAGGGCGGTAGACCTATTAAACAGAAGCTCTAAGTTCTCAGAAACCACAAGTAATATACAATCAGGTGATATAACCCCTAGCGATGTTACAACATTCACTATACATAGGTCTGGGAGCACGCTTACATTCAGTTGGGATACCGTCCCTCTCCAAGAATACGGACTTATTGCATATTATGAGATAAGACAGGGCGAGCATTGGTATAATGCATTAACTGTGTTTAAAACCTTATCTAACTCGTATACGTACACGCTGAACACTGGAGGGACATTTTTAATAAAAGCGGTTACCATAGCAGGGACTTATAGTATCAATGCCGCGTCCTATAACGCCTTCCCTGGTGATACCAATATTTATATAAACGATAACTATTCTAATTTAGGGTTCCCTCACAGTACCGCCGCGCAGTTAGATAACTTTACTGTAGAGCAAGAGGTATTTGAGTTCTCTGATGGCCAAGATTTCAATTTTAGTAATGGTGAAGTATTTAGCTTTACAAGCGCAGGCAGCACTAGACTGTTATTGAGTAAATTTAACTATGGAGCCTGGAATACTTTAACAGAGACGTGGGATACTTATGTAGAACCATGGGAAGGTCATATAAACATAGGAGACACAGGATTCTATGAAACCGATATAAAAGATTTAGGCGGAGTAGAAACAGTATTTATACACGCAAAAGCCATACAAACATACACCCCAGTAGACTTATACGCCCCAGATTTTGAGGGTCTATACGTCCCAGATCTATCTGAAAGTTGGTATGCAACGGGCAAAGAAGGGGTGGCTGATATGCGTGTGGAGATGAGGTATTCAGAGGATGGTGTAAACTATTCAACTTTTGCTGAATTTATACCAGGGCAATATCAAGGTAGGTATTTCCAGTATAGGATATACCTGACATCTAAAGTTATGAATTACAGGATCTATATAGAAGGTTTTGAGGTCGAGTATGATATACCCGATGTAATTGAGCGTAGTAATATTACGACAGATAGTACAGGGAAAATTACATATGTGTATACCAAGAATTACCACACTACCGACTTGGTTGTATTGGGCAACCCTACTGACCCTAATAATAACGTGACTGTGAAAACTTTAAGTAAAGGATTAACCCAAGCGACTTTTGAGTCAATAAACCAAACTACAGGAGCACCCGCCCCAAATGTTAATATCAACGTAATGATAAAAGGTTATTAAAATTAAGGAGAGAGAAATATATGTCAAATAACTACCAGGCAAACTCTATGAACCTAACTGGGTCTAGCACTGGGGGTGACCAACTACCTGAGCTGTTAAGCAAGATAAAGAACTCTTTTGATGCTTTGGCAACGGGTAATAGTGGTACATCATCCCCCCCATATGTGCAGCCATATGTGACGTGGATAAACTCTAACACTAATCTACAGTACTATATATCTCCTACTGATTATGGCAGCGTGTTATTGAATAATTTTAGTCCTGATAACGTAATAGAAGCTTCATCTAATATAGTGCTATCGGAAAACTCACATAAGCAAACTTTTTTAGTAGACTGTAGCGGCGGAGCTTTAACGGTAACCCTATCTACGTTAAATGCGTCCACTGATTCTGGGTACGAAGTAAATATAAAAAAAATAGATAACTCTGGCAATACTTTGACTATATTACATAGTGATATAGATGGGGAGTCGCAGTTAGTTCTACGTGAGAAAAATGATTCAGTTGAAGTAGTATACCATGGGAGCAAATACTATGTTAGAAGCAGCAACATAAAGCCTTTGCACGTACCTTCTTTGGTCACAGATACTTACACACTAGTCCCAGAAGATCATTTTAAGGTCATATTAATAAATAATACCGCACCTATATCGATCAACTTACCAGATACGGCAACCTTAGCTAACGGTTATTCAGTTACTCTTAAGAAGATATCTGGGGCTAGTCTTGATGTTACTGTAACCACTAATGGGGCGGATACTATAGAGGGTGCTAATTCAATCGTACTAGACAGTCAATATGCGTATTTCACTTTGATATCAGATCAAAGTGGAGTATGGTATAAAGTAAGCGGAGGGTAACACATGTCACAGAACTATATACAGCCAACTACAGATCCCAATTCAAGCCCTAGTGCGAATGAACCTAATATACGCAATAATGATGATGCCTTATTAACTAGTTTCAGCGGCAATACCGCACCTGCGTTGACAGTACCAGGACAGCAATGGTTAGATACAGCGAACCAAATACTATACATAAGAAACAAGGATAATAACTCTTGGGTGCAGGTAGCGCAGGCGTTTGATTATTATAATTCACTAAGTCCAGGGTCGTATAACATAGGGACAGATTACAACGGTAGGGTAGTGTGGCTACTTAACTATGTGGGGCAACCTAGTGTTGACCTTCATTTTTTAGACTCAAACCTTTATCCCCTTAATTTCTCACTTACCGTTATAAGCTACTCTGA
>Ga0098038_1000257_pt1 | contig 24472 bp, 13 predicted proteins | sample 5B_taG_FD_75051 | JGI IMG/M metagenome (GOLD analysis project Ga0098038, IMG submission 75051) | Marine viral communities from the Subarctic Pacific Ocean - 5B_ETSP_OMZ_AT15132_CsCl metaG | ecosystem: Environmental > Aquatic > Marine > Oceanic | place: Pacific Ocean | collected 2015-01-08 | reverse complement strand
CGTCCATGTTGGACATGGCAAGCCAACTACTGGGGGTCGAAGAAGAATGAGTGATATTTTAGCACTAGACATAGAGACTAGCAACTACTCATGGGAGATAGGTGGATGGGGTAACAAGGCTCTTTTCGACACTACGGTTGTCGCAACTTGGGACGGTAACAAAGCAACAGTATTTTCCAAGCAAGACATAGACATAGACGGATTGGATGTTCACCCACTACACCCTAGAACACTGGGAGACCATATTACTGATTTTGTAGAGAAAGGAGGGAAGATACTCGGTCACAATATTCTCAATTTTGACTTCCCGGTTCTCAAAGAGTCTCTTGACTGCTGGGCAGTAGGGGATGTAATGCAGAAAACTGAATCGATATTCGATACCAAGACTATGTTTCAAAAAGCATCACTATCATACGGTATGTTAGAGTCATCATTGAATACTCTATCCAAGCATAATCTAAACCAAAGCAAGTTAATGAAAAGCATAGAAGCACCAGAGGCTTGGGCTCAAGGTAGATTCGAAGACGTAATCAAATACTGCGTTAGCGATGCACAACTAACCTATGACCTCTACATACATGGTAGAGAGAACGGTATAATCAAATCACGCTCCTTAGAAACTGGGGAGATAATAGAAGTAGAAGTAGAGTGGTAATATGAGTGAAAAAGAAAATGAAAATGCATTAAGAACGAACATAAATGCAGTGAAGACGATAGTCCATACTGTGAAGAGCACACTTGGCCCTAATGGTAGGGACAAGATGATGGTAGACGGCGGTGGTAACGCAATCGTGACCAACGACGGTGCTACTATACTGAGAGAATTAGATGTAGCGCATCCCGGTGCGAAGATGATAATCGAATGTGCTCATACGCAAGAGAGCCTATGTTATGACGGCACTACATCCACAGTAGTATTAGCGGGGCAACTGCTGACTAACAGTGAGAATCTGTTGAATCGCGGCTTGCATCCCAATCTAGTATGCAAAGGATACAATGAGGCTGCACACATGGCTACTGATTATCTGGTTGAAACTCTATCCAGAGATGCTTCGGATGATACTCTGAAGGCTGTAGCAAAAACAGCAATCACAGGTAAGACACTAGATTCAGCGACTGAGACAGTGTCTGAGTTGTGTGTTCAAGCAGTCAAGAAAGCCGGAGATGCAGAGAAAGTAAGAGTCCTCAGCCTACCCGGTGGCTCACTCAGAGATTCCTATCTGTTTAACGGTGCTATAGTCAATAAGGACTATGTCATTGAACACGAAGTACCATTGGAATCTAACATGCTCCTAGTGAATATGGGCCTCGAGCCAGAGAAGACGGAACAGAATGTTCAGGTGCAATTGGATATGAAGGGATACAGCGCATTCAAGTCCTCTGATAGGGAGAACATGTTAGAGCAGGCAAAGAGCCTAACAAAGCATCTCCCTGAAGGTGGTGTGGTATTTGTCAGGGACGGTGTCTCTGACCATGTCTGTGCATACCTGAAGAAGCACGATATCGCAGTCGTAAGAAGACTACCAGAAAGCACAATGAAGGCTCTATCATCGAGTCTCGGATTACCCATAGCACAAATGCCCTCCGATGTCGAATGCGCTGCAAAGGGCAAGATACACAAGGAGAGGCACTATGATGTGGACTACATCTTCGTGCAGGGAATGATAGACTCAGACCAATCTACACTTGTGCTACGAGGTGCTACTACTACAACACTCGATGAGATAGAGCGCGGATTCGATGATGCGTTAGGTGTGGTCTCTCTTGTGATGAACGGAGATGGTGTGGTCGCTGGCGGTGGTAGTGCTTATGCATCCATGGCTTCCTACCTACGCTCCCAAGCAGCAACTGTTGAAGGGAGAGCGCAAATGGCGATAGAGGCGTTTGCTGAGGCTCTGGAGATTATCCCAGCGACAATAGCAGAGAACGGTGGTCAAGACCCATTGGATTGTATACTGAGTCTGAGGCATGCCATACAGGAAGGCTCATTGGACAAAGGGCCAGACTTGGAAAACGAAGGTATAGTTTCAATGAATGAACTAGGTGTTGTAGAGCCTTGTTCACTAGTCAGGCAAGCAATACTAAGTGCGACTGAAGTAACAACTGCAATCCTAAAAATTGATGATGTGATAGCGAAGAGAGGAGCATGATGGGTCGGTTGATGAAGCGTCTTGAAGTAAAGTGCAGGAACTGTAATCACGTTCATGTTCCACATCGTCTGACAGCGAGATATCATAACGGTGATGCTGCTCAAATCAAAAACAGAATACAACTCTGGCAATGTAAAAAATGCGGTCACTTCTGGCAGGACTCAGTCTTTAAGAAAAAGAGAAACTTGTTGCTTAGAATGGTCAGCGGAAGAGAAAGTTGAATAACTAAGCGGTGCGCTTTCTACACCGTGGTACTTCTCCGTTGGTTCGCTCGTAAACTCATGAGAGTAATGGGACATGCCTACGTGTGGTTAGATAGACGTGTTTCGTACTCGGATGAGGAAGTCAGAGAAGTACTCGGTTTGAAGATAGACAGAGACCTTCAAACCTCCTCAAGATACGAATTATGTCAACTCATAGAAAAGGAGTTCAAGGTAGACAAGGATTCATTCTGGAATCTACACAGCACTCAGAAGATAAGATTCGCAGCACAGCAGATTCGTGAGATGAAGAAGCCAAGTAAGTTCGAGTTGGGGTATTGATATGAAAAGATATAGTAAAACTGCAATGTTTATCAGATGTATGAATGAGATTTTTGAGGATTGGGATGTAGAATGATTGTTGACCAACGTGTAATAGATAACGTAGTAAACCAACCATTGGAAGTGAGTATACCTATTTCTCTAATTGCACTGAGTGTATTCTCACTAATGGCAGGATTCTATCTCGCTACACAGATATGGAAAGATTCTAATCGGGCCACTGCCAACCGCCTACGTTATCGGAGTAAGGGCCGAACTTCTCCCTCATCCTCGATGAGTAGTCATTTATCCTCTCCTCATGAGTGAGCCATGTATCCAGCCAAACCACGTCCCAACTACTTCCCTCCGGGGGCGTCCATGTGTTGATATCGGCATGCACTATGTTGAACCTCTCGTCCTTCGCACAATGCTCCCATACCAAGTCTATCACGTCCTGCTCCTTCTCTACGATAGTGACGCTAGTCACATCCTCCGATTCAAGTAGTGGTATGTGTATCATACCAATGCCTAATCCACCCAGCAACACATCTCCCGACATCCTCTCCACAAGCCAGTCATGCTCACTGTACTCCTGCTCGGTGTCCTGCATTATATTGAGCCAAGACTCACCGAACTTCCTGTACAAGACAGTGTAGTCACCCTCTGCTATGTTGCGATAGTTCACATAGTTCAACCAAGAAGGCTCACCAGTGGTGGTGGTACACTGCTCGACCTTGTAATCCCCACTCTCGCCTTCGGGTATCCCCGTCACTTCCCATCTCATGGTACAAGCACCTTCACTTCTATTTGTGTAGCGGAAGTAGTGCCGTTGGAGTTAGTTGCTGTACCGCCTACTAACCACCTGACTCCATCTCCCGATTGACTAAGCAATGCATATCCTCTACCACCGGAGTTGTGTGTAACGTCGACAGTCATTCCCATATCTGTGCTAGTTCTATCCTGTGCAGTAGAAGCAGTACCAGCCTTAAGACAACTACTTACCGCACTAAATACATCTTGCACTACCTGTGTGCCACCCAAGGACCATGCGAAGGATGTCGCTCCTGTCGCTCTGATATATCCAAAGGTTCTGAACTGAATGACTCCGCTATTGGCGAGCAGTGCATTGTTATAATTAACGCCAAAAATCAATTCGATGTCTCCGCTGAAGAGTTGAAAGGAAGACCCGCTGTTCGTTGCTATTACTCCTGACCCCGAAGGGCAGTCTATGATGACTGCATGATTGTAGTTACCACTTGAAGTCGTTGCGATGCTAACCCCACTGGGCGCACTTCCTCCTGACTGCGTGGTGGCGTTGGCGATAGACGAGTATGCACCAGTTCCTCCTGAGTTGGTGGCTCTGATTCTGAAATAGTATTGCGTCCCCGCACTTAGCCCTGTTGCTGAGTATGTCGTGCCAGTCGGTGTGGCTAGCAGGGTCTGACCTGACATGTTGGAGGATGTTGAGCGATAGACTTGGAAACCAGTCTCAGTTCCCGATGGGTTGTTCCAAGACAGGTTGATTTGATTCGTGGAAGCAGCAGTGGCTGAAAGACCAGTGACCTGTCCGGGTCGAGTAAAGTTGTTAGCCTCGCTAGAGTAAGCCCCGTCGCCATTGCTGTTCGATGCCCTGACTCGATAGTAGTACCGCGTTCCTTGATTGAGGCCGGTGTTATTGTATGAAGTGGTCAAGTTGCTCACAATTTGAGTAAAACCGCTTCCTGAACTAGTCGACCTCTCCACCTTGTATGTGGTAGCACCGCTGACTGCGTTCCAACTAAGGCTCAACTGGCTGCTTGATGTGCTAGTCACGGTGAGTCCAGTGACCTGACCGGGTGTACCACCACCACCACCACCACCAGAGCCTCCATCATCCGCCTGTTGGCAGACTCCGTAGAAGGCGGGTATGAACGGCACGATAATCACCCTATGAAAGCCACATTGTCATTCGATACCGCGACATACGTCCTAGATGTTTGGTCATTCATGCCACCGTGTCCTGATATGACTGCACTATTGCTGTTCAAATCGGGTGTCAGTGAACTCCCGGTGGCGTTGATGACGACGAACTGCACTCCCTTCTCTATGTTCGCTGGCAGTGTGACAGCACCGCTCCCTGTGACGTAGACCACAGAGCCGGACTGAGCGTTCGTGAGCGTGGTAGCCCCCGTCGCTGCTATGATGTTGGCCTTGTTCCCAACTGCCGCTATCCTCGCTATGTGAATGCTAGTGCCGTCCTTCTGAACATAGGTCTCGTCATTCAAATCGTCTGCATCGTTTCTTCTCGCCATAACCTTGATTTTATCATTAGCAGCGAGTTCAAGAATAGTAGAACAAGTCAAGACCATATCGGTATCATAACTCGTTCCCCTTGAGTACGAAGTAGCCCCAGTGAAGTCTCTCTGAGCGAAGCCGCTCCCATCATCGTGATAGATGAATGCCTCTGCGATGAATCTATTGACATCGGTGTTGTTGGTTCTCACAGTGTAGAAGACGAAGTATATACCGGCCTCTGTGACGGTTATCTCCTCCGGGTTGGTGGATGTGCTGTGAGTGTATATGGAGTCCTTCTTCCTCTCATGCTTGAAGGGGATGTTGAAGAAGGTGGTGCTGGGGATTCCGCTACTGGGGTGGTTGATGTCTATGGTTGGGCTGGTGTTTCCTGCTCCGCTGTTGCACTCCGCTGAGAACACATCGACTGTACCTGCTGAAGTACCTCCACCACCACCACCGCTGAAGTTGCTGCTTATGCCAATCTCAATCTGACCGGGGTTGTTTCCCGTACCTGCACTCGTAGCGACGTCTATCTCGTTGGCCGTTCCTATTATCGAGAAGTTGTTCGTCGTTATGCTGCCTCTCACATCGTTTATCATCTTTATTTCCGTACTTCTTCTTGGCATCTTTCATTCCTCCATCACGATACTATCGCATCCATCTCGAATAGTTCACAAGATAAACTCGTATGCCACCCATTTGGTGCACCAGCATTGATTTGCGAACCAGTATCGTTCTTGAACTTGACACAGATGTAGTCACTGACTTTTTCTACCACTATCGTAGCCTTCTCATCGGTCCAGTTCGCATTATTGCCTCCCATCGTTGAGTCTATCCTATCAGTTGTGGATGAGAGGACGTCAGTACCGGAATAACCGAAGGTCACCGTCTGTTGGAAGAATCCGTTAGATGGTACATCTTGTACTCTGACATACATCTTGCCCGCTTGGAACTTCCTGTAAGAATTGCTAGTGACGTTGAATCTGAATAGTTCCACCTCTCCACCCGATGCGAGATTTCCTAGTAAGTCATAACTGTTGCTGAATGCGTACGTATTTGCCGCTGCAAAACACTTTGTGATGTTAGTCCCATCGATTGCATCACCGTTCTGCGTTATCGCAGTCGCTCTAACGAATGAATGGCTTCCGTTGATTTGTGCAGTGGTTGAGACACTCAATGTGCCGGTGAAATTACCATCCACACCATTGACATTACCTGCCATCGTGAGGTTGCCGCCAGTGTCTACGGTCAACTTAGTTCCAGTCTGTAAGTCAGTGCCGCCCGTTGATATCTTGAACTTGTCAGAGTTGCTGTTGTCTATACCCGCAATCCACCTTCTAGTTGCTGTCAATAGGAAGTTGAGGGCAGCATCTCCTGCACCATCTTGCTCTATGGTGATGCTCGCAGCACCGGAAGTCGTCTGATTGGTGGTGGAGTTGTTCCCGTAGATATGTAGCATAGGTACGGGGTCTAGGATACCCACTCCGAGTTTGTGCGATACCAAGACCTCGGAGGAAGTACCGTTGCCGCTGTCTCTTATTCGGAATGCGGTGTAGGGGGCGAAGACATCGGGGTCATCATCCTCGCTCTTGCTGACTGTGAACGTGTGCTGTCCCGACCAACCGCCTGTGCTACCCTCAGAGTGGAATACCATCTCATCGAATGGAGAGCCATCACCGCTAGTGGTTGCGTAAATCTTCTTCTCCCTCAGAGGGTTGGACGATTGTATAGTGATTGCACTAGTTCCATCAACTAAATTGAGTTTGTCTGCCTTTATCGTACCGTCAACTTCCAATGGGACTGAAGGACTCGTAGTACCTATTCCGACTCTTCCTGTTGATGCTTCTGCTCGGAAATACTCTCCGCTAGAACCGTGTATGATGAAGTCGATGTCGTCATCGTCACCTGCAATCTTCACAGCCTTCTGAGAATCCGAGTTGACAGTGATATACTCATCACCCCCATTCTCAGGAGCGGCGAATATACCCGCCTTGCTCCCCGATGCGTATTGTCTGCCGAATATCCAATCTTCTGTCACTGAACCATCGCTGTTATCATAGTCTCCTATAACCATGCCGATAGAGCGATAACTATCCCCAAATACACGAATACCTGCTATTTGGTCGCCCGATGATGCGTTGTCAGCCTTAAACGTAGCAACTGCGGTATCTCCTTGCACGAAAATCTGTGGAGAGCCTGTAAGAGCGGTGCTTTCACCACTCTTGCCTAAGAAAAGGTTTCCATCAACATCTAATGTCTGTTGTGGACTTGTAGTGCCTATTCCGACTCTAGTATTCGTACCATCGACAGTAACGACATCATTTCCGGCAGATGTGAATGTCATCGAGTTATCTCCTACAACAATTTTCTCATCATCTGATTGCGCTCTTTTAAGTTGTAAATCTTCGTCATATGAAGATACCATACCATCATTGACTACCAAACTTTCATCAAAGTAAAATCTTGACCTATCGGTTGTAATGTGCATGTAAGATGTATTTGTCGAACCTATGTTGATGATACCATGTTGATTTCTTATCTCTACTGTATCTCCATCTTCTACTATACCTACGCTACCAGATGCTACTGCTGCTGATGTACCATTAGTGAGTAGTAGTTGTCCATTATGAGTCAACCTCATCCTCTCGGTAGGTGCGGCATCGGAGGTCGCACTTCTAGTCCCGAAGGTCATGGCGGCTTGGTAACTACCTACGCCGTTTTCCTCCGCCCCTATCCTAACTGATGGGTTGGCATCGGTACTGAAATGGCTCAGACCGATGTGAACCGTTCCCTGAGTGCTACCACCAGTCCCCCCTGCGGTTGAGAAGAGCGCAACGGTGTCGTCATTGGAATCACCTACGACATGAAGCAATTGGTCGGGGTCTGTTGTGCCTATTCCTATCTTGCCCGGCCCTGTTGCCCCACCCATAACTATCCTCATCATTGAGGTTGCGCTACCGACTAGGTTAGAGCCATGACCAAAATCGATGTAGTTGGTACTACCATTGTTGTTCGAGTCGGTTTGGATGAATACGTTGTCAGGGGCAAGCACTCCGACGGAGTAGGCTGCGTTGGACTTGATTCCCATGTCTGTCCTGTCCCTGAAGCCGAATATCGCAGCAGAGGCTTGGTTGCCTGTCGTCAACGACAACTGGTCAGTGGTGAGTTGCATCTGCGACTCGTTCCCTAGTCTGAATCTGATTCCTGCGTTTGCGTTTATCGACAAGTCGTCTCTCGATGCACCGCTGTCGTCCTTGTCGTATATGGTCACGCTAGGCTGTGCCACGTTCTCGAACCCATCTCGGAAGAACAGACCTGTATCAGCCACGACCGTGACACCTGCTGTGTAAGAGGCATCCAAGTCAGGGACAGTGAGCGTGTTGGTGCTAACGCTAGTCCAAGTGAAGGCAACTCCATTGATTGTACCTGAACCCTTGAGAGGGAACTGGCTGGCATCAGTCAGAACCAATGATGTCTCACCATCGGTGTAGTTGCTTGCGAGCGTGGTCGTGGCGAAGTTGTAGGCATCTGCTAGGATGCTGCCCTCGACGTGTAGTTGCTGGTCAGGTGTAGTAGTGCCTATTCCGACCATTCCTTCAAAGACAGCCGCATATCTGTATTGGTCTACCCTATCATTCCTTACATGGAGAGTAGGGTTATCATTATATTGACTGTCATCATGGAGATAGACCAATGGGGTGGATGTGCTTGAATCATTCCTATACACCTTCAAACCGTGAACTGCACCGTCGGTCTGCTGTATCTCCAATTTTGCATCAGGACTCGTAGTGCCTATTCCGACATTACCTGTATGGTCTACCGTCATGGCAACAGAAGGTAAGTTGGATGTTCCGGGGTTATCGTCTGTTACTGCGAAATCTAACGCCATTCCACCATCTGTATCGGCGGAATAAGTTTCTGTTGCTCTTGGGACAATTGCTGCTAAGAACTTGGGATTCTCTGTTGTAAATTGCCCATCCGAAGATAGGAACTTGATTGCAGTTCCATATTTGGAAGAACCATTGTTCATACCATCTGAAATCAAGTCTATTCCAGCCATACTGCTGCTAAGTGCTTCAACTCCTATCGAGGTGTCCTCAACTGTTAGGATAGCATCTGAGCCTCTAACATGAAGCAATGAATCGGGACTTGTAGTACCTATTCCGACATCACCCGCTGATGCGATATGAAGTCTAACTGATGCACTTGTAGCCGGATTAGTTGTTCCGGTATTGTTAGTAGTTCCTGTTAGGAATTGTATTCCGCCACTACTACTAATGTTGTTGATAATCTGCAATTTATTACTTGTTGCTTGGAAGGCGTGTGCAGTAATATCTCCATCTTGCTTCATCCACAAGAACGGTAAGTCTGCCTCATCATTGTTATCGGTATCGGCCTCGATGATAATTCCGGCATCACCCGATGTTCCACTTGAAACATGAAGAAGGGCATCGGGACTTGTAGTGCCTATTCCGAGGCTGCCCGCTATACTGGATGTTCCAGTACCGTCTACTATCAGCCCCTTCCTTACTCTGAAATCTTTTTCTCCCATATTCCTTTCACCATGATTTCACTGTCCATCATTGTTTGATTAGTTGAGTTGCTGTCACCGCGAATGAACCGGTGAAGTCAGCGACGGTATTCGTAAACTGCAATGCTATATTACTTCCACTCTTGACTGCGGCTAGAGTGCCCATCGGGGTGTCGTTCGAACTGATGTAGGCGTAAGTCGTCATGTGCACGTCGCCATTGCCACTCGGCGCAGCATCACCATCGTAAGTCACTAGGACTTCGAAGCAATCGGTCTCATGGGTGCTGTTGTTTACTATTTGACCTATGAACTTCGCAGTTCTGTATGTGGCGAATGCGTATGTCGCTAGGTTCTTGGCTGCACCACTGCCCGCTACACAATCGAAACTCTGACTGGAACTGCTGCTGGTATCCAACACCGCCACGGAGTCCACGGACAGCGCAGGTGTGGTGACTAGCGTGTTGGCGGTCAAGTTCGCTGCTGTGAGAGTGCCGAACGTACCGATGTCCTTGTTCGTCGTCGGAACTACCGCCTTGTCCACTGCTACTGTACCGTTGGAAATGCTATCCAGTTTCAATAAGTCAGTCGAACTGAGGTCGGCAGTGCCGCTGATGAGCGACTTGCCGGATGCCAACTCCAAGTTCTCAGACGATGTCCAAGCAGCGTTGCCAACCTTCCATTCGAACGTCTTATTCCCTTGAGTGGATACTAGGGTTATACCACCATCGGTTACGGCAGCGTCGTTACCCATACCTTTAGCGAGTAGTATGTTCTTGTCATCGAGTTCTATGGTGGTGGAGTTGACTGTGGTAGTCGCACCGTCTACTTGCAGATTACCGGCTATCACCACTGTGGATGACACTGCTGCCGCACCGCCGTTTATGCTCATCACAGTCTCCAGAGCACCAGTATCGCTGGTGGATACCGCGAATTGCAGAGAGCCAGTCTCACTAGCAGAGCCGACTGCTGTCGCCCTAGTCTTAATTTGGCCGAACAGATGATTGTTGCTGGCATGAGACATTCCGTGGAATTGTATCACACCCAAGTCGTCATTGACTGTACCAACCTCACTACCGTCCCTCTTGGCATTGAAACGTAATATTGGACCAGTAGTGTTGCTACCAACACCCGGTGTATGAGTCGAAGTCAGGAAGAGTGCTTCACCACCACTGTCTGGTGTTGTGATTTCAAGCAGGGTGGCTGTGTCAGGCACTGCTCCTATTCCCACACTACCGCTTCTGAACACAGCAGCGTAGTTGGTATCGAACCCATCGACATCCACGTCAAGACCGTAACCAGTGGTATTACCGATGGTAGTACCATCAACGTCTACGAGTATGCCAGTACCGGTCTTAGTACCATTTATGTGGTTTCCATTCACGTTTAAGGCTGCTCTTATTCCAAGTAGATTCTGAGTAGTTCCGTTGTTGGTATTATCATCATAAACACCTGATATCTCCATCATCTCTGTTGTATGGGCAAAGGTGGTATGAGTGTCTTGGTGTGATATCTTGAACGGAGCATCGTTGGTCAACTTTGATAATAACCTTAATTGGCTATTACCCGAGCCATCACCAACAGTGAATATGTCACCATCGAAAGTCAGGTCAGCATCACCGTCCAATGCAGTGGCACTGCTGAATGTCGCTATCCTGTTATCGACACCACCGCTGACAGCGGTGACTGGGAAGGATAGATTGCTCTCCATGTAGGTCTTCAACTGAGTCATGGTGGCTTTCGTGTTAGTACCATTATCACCGTCATCGACTGGGAAAGTATCACCATTCGCTAGAGCGCCGATAGCACTCAGACCGTCTATATCGAGAGCACCGCCGCTTGCGGTTATCTCGAGTACAGTAGCACCCACGGCATTCTGGCTCGAAGCCGCTATCGATATGTTAGTCCCAGCCTTCAACTCGAAGCCGGGTGGGCCGTCTGCGGCTGCCTCTCTTGCTTGGAAGATAGAGACGGTCGCAGAAGCACCTATGTCACCTAAGAGTGGTCTATCGATGTGAATAGAGGTAGCACTACCGACACCCTGAACCGTACCGGTAGCGGTGACTCTCGTATTCTTCCTGATGTTATTTCCGCTGATGTAGTCCCCTGCTGAGAATCTGGAAACATTGTTCACTTGGAATCCCATATCTCCAGCGCTGTTGCTATTACCGCTGGTCGTGGTGTCAGTGGCATTGGTCTTCGCTACCAGCACTCTCTCGAATGCTGCCGCTTTCGATGTGCTGTTTGCCGATGCTAAATCCGGTGCAGCCATACTATCAACCACCTGCCCCTTGTAGTGACATTCCATTCACGTTGCAGGATATCTGCATTGTGCCTGCTTCTATCGCCGTTGGTTTGGTGAACACCCATATGAGAGCCATACCATCAACACCAGTGCCGTAGGCATCTGGCTGTCTAACCCACTCGAAGTGGCCTATTCCAACATTACCGGACTCATACGTGACCGTGCTTTCGATAAGTCCTTGCTCATTGAAATAGCCTATTACCTTCTGCACTGTTCTGAGTTTTATCACAGGTGTGGTCTCATCGTCCTTGTGGGAGAAGACGGCTAGGGCCTCAGCCACTTGATAGACTTCTGTACTACCACCATCCGTATTCAGCACCATGACTTTGATGACGCCCTGTCCGCCATAGTTTCCAGTCGTGTAGCCCGTATTACCGGGGGTTGCAATCTGGTTTGATGCAACAGTGATGGAGATTGTCTCGCTGGTGTAGAAGTTAGTGCCGTTGATTTCGACGATGCTTGACTTGTTCTCATCCAAGCCCAGTATGCCGTCTGTCTGTATGAGGTCGGCATGCCCGCTTCTCACTTCCCCCGATGCTGTGAGGTCGGTGACACCGGTCACTGACCCTGCTGCCACTATGTTGGTCACACCAGCAGCACCGCTAGGACCTTGGAGAGAGCCTGATATGTCCACGTTTCCAGTGACGACCAAGACCGGTGTGTTTGCTACCGCACCGCTCTTGACTACGACTCTATCACTACTGTTGTACTGGAAGGCGATTTTAGCGTCATTTCCAGAGTTGCCTATATTGAGGGTATTCAGAATGATGTTTCCATCGGCATTCGCTGTTATGTCCCCGCCGTAATTGGCAGCACCGTGGTCCGTCGTTGCGATGGTGAATGCACCTGCTGCTGCCGCAGTCATTGTCACGGTGTCGTTCGTGTCCCCGGTCATCGTGATGACCTTGCCGTCTATCTCTACGCTATCGATGGTAAGGGATGTCCCTGCTATGGTGTCGGGTGTAGCAGCACCAATCGTCGTGCCGTCTATCGTACCGCTGTCGATGTCGACGTTGGTCATGTTTTGGCTGTCGAAGTTGATAGCCCCACCGAAGGTGAACGACTTGTCATCCGCAATGGTGAGGGCGGTTGCCGGTGTGTTGAGATTCTGAGAAGTGCCAGCACCATCCGCGACTTTGAACAGTATGCTACCACCATCCTCTGTTCCCTTACCAGCACCAGCAGCGAGAATTAGGTTTCCACCAGCGCCTGTATCGGCAGTATTACCACTCGGTGGTGAACCTGCCGTTATGGTCAGTGCGCGACCATCGGAATCCACTGCCGAGTTCGCTTGCGTGATGGTGGTATCCGCCGCAGTGTCCCCAGTGGTGATTGCACCACGTAGAGTGGATGTGGTTGTGGCAGTCAGGGCGGTGACCGTAGCCGCAGCAGGTGTGACGTTCCCAATCACGGTGTTATTGATGCGAGTTGCTAATAGACTACCAGTTCCTTTAGGAGTAATCTCGACATCTATGTTGGTATCCTGACCATCAGCGGTGATTGTCTTGCCTGACATCGTAAGCCCAAAGTTAGGATTGGAGGAGTCACCATCTGTGTTGAAAGTACCAGCGAACACGGTATGTGCGGATGGGACAGTTACATCACCATCAGCGACTATGAGTCCCTTCTGTACACGGAAATCCTTCTCTGCCACTCAACTCACCTCCATCATACCGCTATGCCCTTCCATGCCACCTTAAACGTATATGCCGTACTACCGACACCGGGCGTGATTAGAAGTTGTATGTTGCCGCCAGACTCCTGTGCTGCGAAGGTGCAGAATGCCTTACTGGCATCTGTTCTCACCTGCCCGTACACGGACACCACTGCCGCACTAGCCCCGCTACTCGTGGGCACGGTGCTGATGACTGCCTTGTGAGTCTCGAATGTGGCGTCTGTGGTGTTGTTGCAAAGAATGAGAGCCTCAGCCGAGCCGAATGCTGTCTTTGCGAATAGCGTGTGTGCCTCAGCCGTGTCGCTGCCTGTCGTGCTCGCGCCTGTTACATACCCATGGCCGACGCTCTCGTACTGGAACGAAGCCACAGGTGACGCTTGGTTGACACCGACCTTGCCTGTGCTATCGACCTTGAGGACGCTGCCGTTCGCAGGTATGCTGAGATTACCAGTGCCTGCAAATGTACCAGTGCTGACCGCACCAACGTGTATAGTGCCCCATTTCACGGACGATGTGCCTAAGTCCTTCGCAGTGTCCGTGGTTGGTAGGACGTGGTCGCTGAATCTCCAAGAGTCGTCACTGGACTCGTACAGTATTGTATGAGCATTGTCGGTACTGGCAAGAGTGATGCCACCACCAGTTACATCGGCATCCGCGCCGACTCCGCTACCGAGTGTCAGGTTGATGTCCTCGACATTCACGGTGTCTACGTTGATGGTCGTCGTAGTGCCACTGACGATTAGGTCACCTGTGACCGTGAGGTCCTTGTTGACAGTGAGGACTCCAGCAGCACCGACGCCGGACTGTCCTATCGAGGCAACACTCGGGAGTGCCGTTGGTAGGTCTCCCTCGGCTATCGTGTCGAATATGATTGCATCAGGTGTGCTGTTGACTTGCAGGAACTTGTTCGCCGCGCTAGTGAAGTTGGCTGGTGTATCGGTGAGACCTAGAATAGTAGTCGCACCGACGCTGTCCCCATCGAGCAGTATCTTGGTGCTACCTGAGTAGAGCCTGTTGCTGTCAGCGCTGTTCCTCCAGAGCGAGTTAGCCGCTGTGGTCTTGTACGGGTTTTTGCCAATCGGTGTGAACTCGATGCCTGTAGGGCCGAAGATAGGCTTGCTGATATTAGCCACACCATCGATTGTTATCTTCCCCTCTCTGTAGATTGGGTCATCGTCGTTCACGGTGACGAGAGTCCCAGCACCGATGGTGATGCTAGTGGATGTGACTGCTGTCACAGTGCCTATCACATCACCTGCGTTGTTCGTCCTTCGTAGCACATCACCGACGGATATCTTCGTGGTTGCGTTCACGCCATCTACCGTCATGGCAGCAGTAGTAGCAGCGCTGTATCCACCGCCGTTATTGATTAGGACACCTGTGACCTCGCCCTTGTCGAACGTGATATCTGCATCCGATGTGTGATTTCCAGCACCGTCTGCTATCTGCATCCTACCAACGACACCACTCGCTGCACCTGATACGTTACCAGAAACGAATGCCTGTCTCCAAGTGTTGTTACCATCATAGGCAAAGATGGCGCTCTTGTTAGTCGCTAGTGTAAACTTGGCAGTTCCGGAATTACCATCTGGAGATTCATTGAATAGAACCGTGTTAGAACCACTTAGGTTCAGTACGGTGATTACGTGGCTCTTGGGGAAAGTCCCTACTGGATTGAGTTCTACACCAGCGCCTCCCGGTGTCATGATGAAGTAATTACCAGTGTCGACCTTGAACGTCTGCGTGGTGGTTGCCGTCACTAGGTTGTCAGGACCGAGCCTCCATGTGTTCCTGCTGCTGGATTGCTTGCCGCTGAGATAGAACACGGATTCGTCGTTCTCATTGTGGCTCATCCAGAGAGCACCTAGAGGGTTGTCCGTCTTGCTGAGTGCACCGCCCTCATCACCAGCACCATGCATACCATCGAGTTCAACATGCGATGTGATTCTGTTAGTGTAAGTGCCGATGCTGTCTTTTGTCATCGGTGTGAAGTATATGGGGGAATGTCGAATGTAGGTTCTCATGTCGTATATCGTATCGACTTGTAGATTGAGGTTACCACCTGATGCGTTATGTACACACTTGACGACTGCGAGGACAGTGCTCTGCTTAGAATTGAGAGTCAATCCAGAGTTGAGACCGCTGGGGTCTGAGAGGAATGTCTCTGGTGTGACGGGGAATCCACTGGTGACTTTCGTTCCCATCTCGACTTGGATGTTATGAGCGTCTGTGGCACTATCGTCCTTTCCGTTAGTGCAGACGTATACCACTAATAGGACTGAATCGCCTGAGTCTGAGAGTGCTACATTAGTGCCTTCGATTGTACTCTGCTCTAAGGTAAGTGAGTACGTGTTGGCATTCACACCTACTGTGTAATTACCGAAGTCGACAATCATCCCGTCTATGACAGCATAACCAGCCTTGATGTTGAGTCCATTAGTACCGTTGGCCGAAACTGCGCCCGATAACGATGCTGGTGTGTTCCTGTTGCCACCGTTGGTAGCACCATCCTCGAGTAGTAGTATTCCATTGCCGTGCGCTCCTTCAAACAGGTTGGTGAGTGAGGGCGACATGATGAAGTCACCATCGGTGAGTCTGGTGGTGTGTGTACTCTTTCCGCTTACCATATCATTTCACCTCTATTATCAATTGTAGATTGACCTCGTTGCTTGAGGTCTTCTTGATTGGCCTGAACACATGTCTCGTGATGGGGGTGAAGTCATTAGACCCTCTGAATTGTATGTACACTTCCTTGATGGTGTCTTCAAACGTATCTGTAGTAGTAAGATTGCCCTCGACAAGCAGTGTTGAGTTATCGAGTATCCTGACTGTTGGTTTGATGACGACAGCAGGTCTCCCTGCCGAGCCGTCAGTGGACGTAGCAGGCGTACCATCGAATCCGATAACCATCTCATTGATGTTACTTGCTATGGTTTCTACCATTAATCGCTTCAAATGGTCATTTGCTGGCATTACATCTCACCTCGTAGTTGAACCGATGTGGACTTGTTCAGACCCACGCTGGCAATGTCTCCATCTATGGCAGTGTCATCGACAAGCAGTTCGTCGACGCTATTCCACTTCTTCCGTGCAGTACCCACAATTGCTGCACCACCCAGCCTTCCCCTATTGGTGTTTCCACCAATCAAGAATCCTTTGCCCGATACATGAGTCAGTGTGATGAGCGGGAGTACGTTTATTTCAAGACCCTCGAAGAAGGAGAAGTTCTCATCCTGTATCTGACTTCCCTTCTCGTCGTTGGAATCTGCTGATGATGCTACGCTGCCTTCCATGATACCTTGGAATATACCCTCTATCCCTATGTCAGCGCTGAGGAACACGAAGTCGCTTGTCTTTGTGGACATCTTGTGCACTACCTCTAGGACACTCATCCTATCATGGTCATAGAACACGGTGTCTCCGGGTCTCAAGTCCCATAGTTCCGGGTGACCGTTTGAACTAATGCTGCCTTTGAACAGAGCACTGGCCTTGAGTATCTGCCTTGCTACTCTCCGTGCTTGTTGTCGATTGGTGATTGACGCATCGAATATCGGTGATGTACTTTCTACCACGTCGTTGTCGAACCTACCTTGTTGCTTGCCTCTATCATCCATAGTGAGAAGTAGATTCTCGTTCAATGCTATCGGTTGTCCTTGAACTGTGATTCTGTTTTCCGAATTATCTACCGGGTTCTTGTCCTTGCTACCGAGTCTCAAACTACCGGAAATACCTCTCACGGTTGCTGATGAGTTATACGGCACGTATTGTAACACCCCGTATCTATCGTACATGGGTAGTCTATTGTCGTGCCTTGATATGAATCTAAGAGCGGTTATGAGATTGACGTTCTTGAAGTCGGCTGCTAGAAAGACGTTGCTCGCTGCTCTTCTCTGACTGCCTGTGTTTGTGCTTTTTAGAGCGTTACCTAGCGAGAATGCCGTTATAGTTCCGGTAATTGAGTCAGCAACTTGAACTGCTAAATCAGTGGTTCTGAGGCCGACGTCTGTTTGTTGCCCCATTCTCACTGAATCGTCTGTGAAGCCTATATCGGACAGTTTCTTTCCTTTCATGTTTCTGAGGTCTACCCTTAGACCGTTACCCGTATTGATGATTGACTTGCCTGACAGTCTCTTGCTGGGTTCGTGGGTAGAATACATCAAAGGTGTAATGAGATTATTGCCTCTTGTTGACCATAGTTCAGTTTTCAGACTATGACCATCCGTCTCCTTGTGTGATATGACAATGGCGGATTCTGATTCGACGAGCGAATATGACTTCTCTGTTGCTACGTGGTAGGTCTCTGCATTTCTCTGCTCTATCGTTACTCTGCTCTTGCCGCTGCTTCTTGGCTCGACCTTTGCAAAGTGGACTGAGTTATCGACGAATACGGGCCTTCTGCTCTTGCTGGCGATGAGGGTCAAAGAGGTATCAAATGCCTCTTGATTGTTCTGCATTCTCGCCATCAAGCACCATCTCCATTATGTTCGGTCACGTTGAAACTCACATCTCCACTGTGGCCTTTGCCGTGCAGGGACTGACTGAATCTCGGTTTGACAGAGAAGTCAGGTCTACTTAGTTTGTCATCTGAATCGCTCTCCTGCCTCCTTCTAGGCGCGTCTGAGCGATGATGCTGCAACGTGTTCTCCGTTATCACCAACCTCGTAACTGGGGTTTTGAGGTCCGTAGTGTCATAACCAGTTACACTCGCACCGGGTAGATTCGGTCCGAAACTGCTTAGTGTCGCAGTATTGGAACTCGGTACTATCGCATAGACGGGGGTGTAAGGACCATCACCATTAGGCAACGACCCACCTACTGGTGTGTTTAGCGAGCCTGTCCTTCCACTTGCTGCATTATAGGTATACAGACCGTATCTACCACCCGAGGTGCAATAGTAGTAGTTAGCATCATATTGTGGTGATGTACCATCCACGAGGTTGTTGTGGAATCTGAATACCTCTATGTGACTGTTGTCCAATACTCTGATTGGTCTTAGCATGAACTCGACTGTGGTATCGCTCTCGTTGTTTCTCACAGTGTTCGTCTTGTAACTGTCTACATCCTGATACGGGTTGGTGGTCTTGTTACTACCTGTGAGATTACTAACACCCCACCCCGTATCATCGAAGTAACCAGTGTATAGTTTCGTTTCCATGAGATACGAGCCACCATACGGTCTGAATGCGTTGGTATGGCTGAACTTGTATGCGCTGCTTATCGTTGACCCAGAAGAAGACTGTCTGCCGAAAGAGAGGCTTGAATAGTTGACATTCGTCAATGTAGACGCTGCACTCGTCTTGACTTGACTACCACCCTCGAGAACAACTCTCTGCCCCACACCTCTGTCTGTGTGTAGGCTGTGCGCCTCTGTATTGATGACTATGTGATGTTGCTCAACGCCCTCTACAATCTCAGCATCCAAGCCTATTCTCGGACTGGCTCTGGAGATAGCATCCTTGTGTACGGATGTACCCACTATGTCTTCTGTCCTGTCGCTCACGGTAGCCTCGGGCTTGAGCAGGCCGTTCTCAGATATGCCTAGTCTGGCACTGATACCCCTATCTACCTCATCTGCTCCTAGAACATCATTGGATGGTCTCAGAAGACCGTTGCCGAACAATGGCTCTGCTGTGTTGTGACTGAGTACAATACCTGTTGTGTGTGTGGGTGATGATAGTTCTGTGAGTCTGTCTTCGTTGAACATCGTCGGGTATCGTACACCACGACCGTTGCCCATGTCACCGACTCTGAGGGAGTGGGTAGGTGCGAACACGTCGACCAAGTCATTCGCGTTGTTGTTGTTCGTGTCGTTGAGTATACCACCGAATCTAGGTATGCTGTGCCCGTTAGTCACACTGACGTTGCCGTTGGAGAAGTTGACTAGACCCTTGAGATTGTAGATTGGCTTGCCGTTGTTCCATACTCTCCTGTAGGGCGTTCTGGAGTTAGTTCTGTCCTCTTCATACGCATCGCCGCAGTCCCATGACGGTCTAATGCCGAATCCACGCACTGGAGCGCGCCTCACGGCCTCTCCACGCTCATTGCCCCACCAATCCACCAGATAGTACTGTGCGGCTTCAGAGAGGCTTGTAATGCCCTTTCCTTCCATATCGCCCCACCAGTCCCTATCTACGATGTCAGCACCGTTGAATGTAGGGTTTCTCAGTGTACGGACAGGTGTGCCGAACGGTCTGGTCATCCTACGACCATCACTGTATCTGACTTGGAAGTTAGCCTTATCGTGGCCGAGCATGCCGGTGAAGTTGGTCAGTCTCTCCATGACACCAACGTATGTGGTTGGGAAGGTCTTGTCATTGTCCGAGTTACCAGACCAGCCCCAATCCCTCGATTCTACCTGTACGAGTGGACCTGCGTCATAGTCAGTGGTGTTGAAACCGTTCACACTCGCTGTTCCCTCGTGTTGGAATCTAGTCGGATTGACACCGTAACGCGGCTTGTTATTGGCTTGCCGTACAGCGTTACGGTAGCCGTACGGTCTTCTTCTACGCGCATCCATGGCACTCACTGCAAGCCCGCTGCTGAGTGAGTATGAGCCATCGTCATCAGCATCTGTCCACTCGTTGTTGGATGCAGAGGAGAAATTGCATATTTCAGTCAGAGAATGCAGATTCCAAGCAGTAGAGGCATATGAGTACACATCGAGACGACTAGCATGCACTCCTCCACGACTACCACAAGGCCAGAAACCACTGAGCATGATATTACTACCACCAGCAGCATGGTCACTGTCACCAGCGGCAACTTCACCTGTTTTACTGATATTAGGGGTCTTGATGAGGAAATCAAAAGGACCAGTGCTAATTACATGTGAGAAGTCGTGATAATGTATAGTTTCAAAGTGCTCTGGTATAGAATTGTAGGAGGACTTGTCTATAGAATTACCAGATAGTGTAGTTCTACTATCTGAGAAGTATGTATTGGGTCTACCTAAATTAGGATGCCACATACATATATACGCATCTGGTAAGTATGAATTATTAGTATCTTGATTACCTTGTATGATATCAGGTAGTATATGTGCAAATACGCTTTTCTGCTTGTTAGTGAATATCTCTCCTGCTGGAAGAGTGTCGTATTTATACGATAAACGCACGACTGCGCCATCATAGAGATTGTTCCAAAACACATCTGCACCGGGTTGTAACTGTAGGAAATCGCCTCTATTTCTCTCAGAACCAGAGCCGCTACGTGAGATTAGCGCTTTTGTGTACCTAATACCGTTCTTTCCAATGTATTCTACCACTTGTGAGTAATATGGAGATATAGGGAAGGTATTCGAATTGGTAATTTGTATTTTACCTGAACCTATATTGAAAGATACAACTGTACTTTTTGGATTTATAGATATACTTTCACGTATATTTGAATATATATCAATATACATAGAAGTATATCCATTAATTGTTAATTGATTACCTATACTACCGAAAGTACTTCTTGAGAATAGGTAGTAATCATCGGGTGTATATTGTGATAGGTTTCTGAATCCTGAAGCATCAGAGCCCTGTGGGCCGTTTTTATGCAATATTGACCACCATGGTATATTCAAAGTATATCCCGGTGTTGCATCTGAGAACATACTTGCATATGGGAATCCTCTTCTGGTAAAGGATGGAGTCTCAGTCAATTGTACACCGAGTGGGTTGTAGGACATGAGAGGTGGTATGTTGGTGAACTGACTACCTTGGTCTGGGTTGATATCAAGCATGACCTCATTGACAAACACCTCACATCCCCTGACGTCTGCTTGTACCTCTTTAGCCAAAACAAGCGCTAAACCGCCTATTTTAGTCCCTCTGGACTTATCTCGCTTGATTCCAACCACCGTGTTGACCTGTTGGCTAGTCAATCCTAGAGTAGTGTTATCATGGTAGCCTACTAGTTGATTGGAGAATAGGTTGGGTTGTATGATGATTTGGTATGCACCTACTTCAGCGGGGTCTGGAAAGTGCCTTTCCAAGGTATAGTTAGCAGCAGCCTCCAGCACTATCGTATGACCACCAAGTGAGTTCATCGTCCCTGCTGTGCCTGAAGATGCTAATACACCATAACCATCATATTTGACTCCTGTTTCAAACATCAATGTAAACGCCCCTCCGTGAATATCGCTGGGCGGCGAAGGAGCAGCGTTTACACCACTGAAGTTCACCTCTGGCTCAAGCGGGTTGATATTATCCACTAGCGTTATGCTTTGAGCAGTCTGTATATCAGAGAGGCTGTTTGTAGGTGTAGTGTACTTGTTGAGATATGCAGTGTCCTTGAACGGTACTGATGTATTGAAGTCAGCCATATGTCTCTTGTATAGCGATTGGTATGCGGGGTGAGCCCAGTGTCCCGGTAACATAGGCATGGTTGGTGTCACGAAATGGTGACCCATTCTAGGATACGGCATCGGTGTCATCTGTGGTTTGGAGTATGCGTTGTATGCAACGGTATCACCTGCGAAGTAGAGTGTGTGTGCCATGTCCGGTGAATTACCGCTTACCTCTGCATGGTCTCTGAGTCTCCTAGCAGCGAAGAATCTAGTCGAGCCAGCAGGAAGGTAGTAGGATGGCACTACCTTCAGGTCAGTCACAGTCTGTGACAACATGAAGTCAGCGAAGTCCACATCACCTACTACAGTGAGTGTCGTACTTCCAGCACTCGTATAGGTACAGACCGCTCCCTCGTCCGTCGTTGGGTTGTATACTCTCAGGAACTTCCTGTCGTCTGCGACTTCCTTAGTGCCAAATCCAGCGTTGAATATCTGTGCATCTAATGTTTGGTTGATGACTAACTGACTGCTAGTGGCATCCCAAGAGGTAACTGATACTGTCTGAGTCTGTAGGCTGCATGAACCCGAGTCACCGAATGAATAGTCATACACAGTAGGATACCTATGCGTATGCGTGTGTCCCATCTTGGTGACATGGAACAGCAGAGTCCTGTCATGTAGTTCGTATGAGGATTTGAGAGGGTTGTTGTCAATCCATGCGCCTACTTCCGAGTCGAATGTCAATGGGTTGATTCTCTCCCAGTTGTGGTCCTCATAGGTAGGATGATTTCTAGGACCTGTTACTGAGTTGTCGAAGAGATGCCCTATGTGCGTCTCACTGAGGTCTGGGTGTATCATGCCACCTGAGCCCATCGTCTCGTTCTGATAGGCTTGTAACGGGTCGTATCCGGAGCGTACGACTATGTTACCGGGTATGGAGTCTGGATTGGGTAGTCTGACTTTGAGGTTAGGAGTATTGCCGCTGTTTGCTAGTGCTGGCGCTCTGCCATTGACTCCCCTGTCTGGTGGTGTCCTGAAGCCTCTGATGATTGTGCCTAGTGGACTACCGCCCTCTATGACATGCTCTTGCCCAGTGTCATCTATGACTGTGAGGGACTGGAACTGTATCTCCTCGTTGGGTATGTTCAACACACTGCCAACTGAATACGGATTCCTCTTCACGAACTCCGGATGGGATAGTTCCTGCGCTTGTAGCACAGGCATCATCGCACTGTTGGTGGTCTCGAATGAGAATCTCACATTGCCGTATACCTTCTCACCCGTTTGATAGGCTACATCGGATGAGCCAGTGGTGTCAACTCTCGTGACCCAAGGCACAGCACCTAGGCCACGGGCATTGATTGCAGGTAGTGATAGGTTGCCGCCATCCATCCTCTTCCACACTATGTTCTCCACTGAGAAGTTCTTGACTGGTGAGTTCTCGTACATCTGGAAGGCGTTAACATCACCCATCCAGTACTCAGTCGGATAGGCCACGCTGTTACCAGTGCTGGAAGTGTAAGCCGTGCCTGTGTACTTGTCAGATGAGACGTTCCTCTTCGCATCGCCGCTTTGGAGGAGAGATGAGCCTACGCTCCTATCTAGGTCGAACAGCAGGTCACCTGTCTTGTTGAGACCGGGTACGGCGTTCTGCAAGGACAGGTCGTTATCTGCATCTCCATTATTACCGAAGGCAGTGTGGAACACAGAGGGCATGCTATCTGTCCAGTTGCTGCCCACCGTCGCCGTTGGTACGCTTGTCCCGCTCTTGATTAGAGCCTCGACGTTAGGTCCAGCGTTAGCAGGTGCGGTGAATCTGTCTTGGTTGTGAATCCTCGGGTCGTATTGAGTCGTACCCGCAGAGCGTATCTTATTCACAGAATTGGTCTTGAGATGCAACCAGTCACCATTGCATTGTATGAGGTCACGGTCGTACTTGTTCTTCAGCGCTGTCTCGCACTCGTAACTGACCACTAGGAACGCACTGCTGTACAACCCCTGTGGATGTGTGAGTTCCTCTGGTAGAGTGGTGGTGTAGTTGGTCGGTGATGACCAGAATGTATAGTTGGATGTCTCATCAGAGTCTCTGAAGTATTTTGTTGTTGAATAATCAATAAACGTAACACCACCGTCATCGTCTTTCCAACCATCTCCGTTCGTATCTGGGAAGTAAGTATAGAATCTGGATTTTGTCAGCACTTCAGCAACATTCGAGTTACCAGTTCCACCTGCTATACCATCTATTGGTGCTATACTCTCCGGACTGTGTTTCATCGGTGCTACCACAGGCACTGAGCCGTGTGTTGACATGACCGTACCAGCAGTGCCGTATGGTGAGAATGCCAGACTTGGATGATACGCACCGAGACCAGCGGCATACCCAGTGGTGGTAGTAGTGCTTGCGTTCTTGGTGGTGGAGACTGATATCTTCAGGCTGTTGAGAAGCGAGTACCTCTCACCATGCCATCCCACAGCACCTATGGGCCTTGTCCTGTCTATGGCGTCTGCTATGCCTGAGAAGTGAGCCTGAGTCATGTGGTCACGGGTGTTGTCATTCTCATTGTTGAAGCGTACCGTGCCTGCTTTGGACCAGACGAAGATAGTTGCATTGTTTGCTATTGTTGCAAACTTATCTACATCTGGTGCTACATGATTTTGCCAAGTTGTTTTGTCCTCGAACTCGTTCTTGCCTTCTATCCTGTTCGGGGCAAGGAAGAACTTGATGTCACCAGTATCGTCTATCT
>Ga0098038_1000253_pt1 | contig 24615 bp, 34 predicted proteins | sample 5B_taG_FD_75051 | JGI IMG/M metagenome (GOLD analysis project Ga0098038, IMG submission 75051) | Marine viral communities from the Subarctic Pacific Ocean - 5B_ETSP_OMZ_AT15132_CsCl metaG | ecosystem: Environmental > Aquatic > Marine > Oceanic | place: Pacific Ocean | collected 2015-01-08 | reverse complement strand
TATTTGCTCTAAATTACTCATATCTTGAAACCAAAATGGCCCTCACTGCCTTTCCACCATACACATTATCGTGTAAATTTGTTGTAATCCTGATTGCATCATCGTTATCCACTCCTGTGTATATGCTGCGAATCCAACCATCAGATGGCATCTCCAGGTCTGCAGTATAACTTAACTCCTTGAAAGGCGCAGGATTTGAAACCGGGGTTGCAATTATCTTCTCTATTTTGAACCCTATTGATTCATACTTTTTTAGTACTTTTGCAAAATCATTATTTTCATTATATTCTTTTGCATGCACTTCTAACAAAAAGTGTGTTTGTCCTCTATTTTTCTTAAAGTATTCAAAGCCGCCCTCGAAGACGCTAACTTCGTGCCCCTCAATGTCCATCTTTATAAAATTGGGATACCTCCTAGATGAGCAAAAGCTTTCTAAGGAAAAACAAGGTATTCTCTCTTCTCTAATGCTGTGTCTAGTTTTTGACACGCTATTGAGATTTGGTTGGTTAGCTATCCAAAATGGAGATTCGCCATCATGGTCTGTAATCACACAACGAGTTATCTCTACCTTTGCATCGTCATAGTAGTTGTTTAGCTTTATATTGTGTTCTAAAAATTTTAAATTATGGCTGTCTGGCTCTATTGCATAAACAAATCCGCTAGGACCCACACCCCTAAGCATAAACATAGTTGCATATCCTATGTTTGAACCCAAATCTATGCAAGTCATTCCCGGTTTCACAGTATTGATTAGGGTGTTCATAAACAGTTTCTCTCTTGCAAAAGAAAAGTCTGTACCAGTAGTATTTGCTGAGTTTAGAACTCTGCCAATGCCGCCGTCGTGGATATCCACAGCCCAAGAAAAGCCATCAACCATTTTTTCTACAATCTTGCTCATAACTTATGTATATAGGTAGTCCTGGTTATATTCCCTTACATTGTCACTTCTTGTGGGGGTTTTCCAATCCTTATAAAGATAAGATAAATATTCATCTGCAGGGCCAGGAATGCTGAAAGCTCTCTCTCTTATGGTATGAGTTATACTATTTTCATAAAACTTTTTAGGATAAGCGCATGATTTAGCTCTTCTTAGATCGCCCTCAAGATATATTCCACCAATAGATATTTTGAAATTCTTTTTATAAGCGCTTACCTTGCTAGTATCACCCCTATCCACAACCCTACATACGAAGCCCATGTTTACTAACTTCATTACCATCTCTCTAAAATTTGGTACCAAGTCTTCTGAATAGACATCAATATCGATATCATCATCCCAAGGTATAAATTGCTCGTCCCGGACAAGACCCAGAGCACTACCGTTAGTTAGCCAATACTTTAGTCCTATAGACTTCATCACATCATCAACCTCAAAGAGAAGATCGTACCTTATATCCATTGGAAGTGATTCATGAAAATTGTGAACATTCTTGATAGTTTCGTACCATCTTTGCTGATTCATCATTAGCATTGTTTTTGTATCATCAACTGTGTAAGTGCTCATCTTATAAACATTCCTCTTGATAGTGTGTCTTTCTTGACGGGATAATTCTTTGGGACTGTCCAATCATCACCATAGACATGGACTAGGTACTCCTCAATGGGGCCTGGACACTTGTAATCTATGCCCTTGAAGTTTATGCTGTATTCTCCCTCATAAAGGTACTTTGGCCACTTACAGTCTAGGCGAAAGTAGTACTCATCATTCATATCGAAAAGAACGTCAAAAGATATCTTTTCTAGATCTTTATAAATGTTGAGCTTAGCTAATCCAAAATCCTTATTTAGGTAAACTATATATCCCTTTTTTACAAAATTCTCCTTGACTTCATCACACTTTCGAAAGAAGTCCGGAGCAGTGATATCGAAATCAATGTCGTCATCCCACTGTATAAAGTCTTTTTCACGGTGTGCACCAAGCAATATACCGTTAGCAAAAAATGCGTTAAACCCCGAAGCTATTTCTTCGCGGACGTCAACCAGCATCTTTTCCCTCTGTGCGAAATTTAGATTATCTCTGCGCCAGATATAATCTTTATTTTTTCTATAGAACCTTTGCCAGTCTGCCTCTTTGAGATCACTTATCTGTTCGATTGTTAGTCCATCAATTGTTTTCATATTTTTGTTTGTTTGACCATAAAAATTCTTTCCCAGGATGAGGGTTTTCTTTTCCTAGGAAGCTGCATAACTTTTCCCATGTCTCACCCTCTGTTGGGCAAAACAGTAGAAAATTATCTCTGTCTTTGAAATATTCTATCACATCTGAATTATGCTTTTCATACCTTTCTACGCACTGTTCGAGATCCCCATAAATTGACTTTATGACTGGTGAGTTATATCTATTTGGTCTGATAGGGTCTCCAAACCAGGACTTGTTGCTGGCATGCCAGGACTTGGTTTCTCTTTTTGTCAATATAAACAAACTTTCTGGATAAGCTTTATCTAAGTATTTATATAGGTCTTTATAGAACCAAGGGTAATCACAAAAATAATCATATGGCTGAATTATCCTAGCCAGGCCTTTACGGTCGCCAGTTTCGATACAGTTGAGAGCGTTTACGCCTTTTGATTCGGGCCCTTTATATCCTAACTTTACAAGTCCATGCTCTAGGGATGTTGTGCCTGTTTTACACCACCCTAACCCAAAAATTTTCTTTCCCTCGCTCATAAATCAATAACTCCATCAGCTATCTCTTTAGGTGCAAACTTTTTCCATAAATCTATTCTTATTTTTAGATTTTTACGCTTCTCTTCAGTCAATCCAGGCAAGGTGTTATTTACAAAATTGTTATACCTATTTTGTTTTTCTGTCTTTGTAATTATTGTGCCCTGAATGCCTTTTAGATGCTGTATAGCTGTCTCATCCAGCCAAGGCTCGTAGGGAGCTGACCTGTTCAGATAGTCACAATGAACGGCTCTAAATCTTATGGCATGTAAATTGAAATCTATTTTTGCAGAATTTTGCAACTTAAAAAGCTCTTTACCTCTGTTTATCTTTTCGTCGAAAGCAGACAATAATTCAACAAAAGCAAACTGGTCTCCTCTATTGAACATCGCATGCTTCCACATCAGGTTATAATACTGCTCCCAAAACATTCTAACTTGAGGGACGTTTCGACAGATCATGGTCCCAGCGTTTAGCCATGGCCACTCTCCGGGGATTGTCATGTCCTTCTTTCTCCAAGTAAAAATATAGTCTGTATCTTCGGTCAAATACTCATCTATATTTCTCAAAAGCAACATATCAGAATCCAGAAATACTGCCCACTCTGTATCTATATGGCGCCAGGCGTGATAGTGTGTCACTAACTTTAGACTACCTGGTGACTCTTTTAGAAATTTGCAATTCTCTCTTGCGATATCAATTTGGTTGTTAATGTAATTGACTTCTTTTGGATCCGACAACTCGTTGCAGGATACTAAAATCTTGGTGTCAGGATATATTGATAGTATGCTGTTTTTGATCGCACCCAGGAATGGGTCTGGTGCTGCGTCTGGTTGCAGTGATCCTTTTCCAAAACTTGATATCACAAAAGTTATGTCTTTTCCTTTTATAAGCTTATCTGTCATCTGTGTGTCTCCTTTATCTTTTCTATGATGGAGGTGGTTGAGACTCCTTCAGTTCTTGGTACATATTTCATTATACCCATACTAATTGGATCTGCTTGTTGTTTTAGCAACTCAGGAGTTATATCATCACCTCGCACTACTAAATTTATATTGTTGCTTTCTATAAAGTCTTTTGTCATTATTAGCGGAGCGTCTTCAATCACTTCGTCTACATACCTACACGACCTGATAATCTCATAGCGGTCCTGTTCTTCGATTACAGGCCTTCTTTTGTATGAAGCTATGTCTTGGTCCGAATGGACCCCAACAATCAAGTAGTCTCCTTGTTCTCGCGCTCTTTTGATAAGATTCAGGTGGCCAACATGAAACATATCTGCAGCCATATCAGTGTACACACGAATCACGAAAAGCTCCTATTATTTTGCCGTACTTACAATCAAACTTCTTGCTCATAGTAGATACCCTGAAGCTATTCTCATATCCTGAGACACCTGAGTATATTATGATTGATTTCTTTTCTAAGAAATCTCTCAACTGCTCATATGACATATGCGGATGCCTAAATGCAATAATAGAGTTTGATGGGTTTGTTGTAATACATAATATACCCATTCTTCTAAAATCAACTATAATTTTCTGGGCCCTGCTATCAAAAACTTTTTCATTTTTTGAATTTTCATTTTTCTTTAGTGCTTCTCGCAGAGCATATATTGACTGGACTGGAACCGTAAATGGCATTTTGCCTATTCCATATTTTTGCAAGTTTCCATAAAAAGACCTATTATAAATTTTTTGATCTTTTTTCCATATAACAATGCCCAGGCCTGGAGTTGATTGCAAGCATTTGTTACTACAAAATGATAGTGCTCTTATTCTATCTGAATTTTTTTTATATGTCGAGGCGCCAAAGGCGCTTGTGGCGTCAATAAATAAATTAGCGTTTGGGTAAACTTTGCAGATTTTTTCCAGAGAGTATTTTTCGCCGGTGGTTGTCTCGTTTTCGACAAAGTAAAGGTTCTTTACCGTCTCATTGTACTGAAGGTCTCCTACGTGGTTGCTCTTAATGATTGTATGCTTTATGTTGTAAGTTTCACATATTTCAATTGCACGATGGCCATACTTGCCCGCATCTATAATTGCAGTATTCTCAGGCAACAAAGAACTTATCATAGAATCAAGGGCGGTTGTACCAGAGCCACCCATAATAGCGATGTCTACTGTTGGGTAGCCAACATTGTCGTCAAACATGCGAAGAAGATCTTTCTGTAACTTCTCTAACTCAACCTGAAATTTCTTGGTTCTATGACATATATCAGACCCCAACCATTGACGTAGTTTGGTAAAAAAACCCGTATTAGTTGGCCCTGGGTTTAATAATATTTTAGCCATCTTTGTTGAACTCTATAATATTTCTAGCGTTCTCGTCAAAAGAAATACCTACTCTGCTATTTTTTATGCCCCTTTCTACCTTATAAATCTTATTTACACCCGGATATGAAGACTCTAGCGGTGAACAGGGATAGGCGCCGACTGATTCGTGGCTTTGATTATCTATCACATACACATGCAAGTTACTCAGATTTTCATCTCTTATTGTGTGTGTTATCCCTAAATGCATAAGAAGAGAGCCATCTCCGACAAGCGCAACGACGTCCTTAGTAGTGTTCATCGCCAACCCTAGCGCAATTGCTGGTGATAGGCCCATGCTGCCTTGCATATAGAATGTGTTTTTATTTTCTGAAAACTGTGCGTAGACATCTCTGGACAAATAACCTGTGTTGGTTATATATATTGCATCTTGGCCGTGCTTATCGAATATCTCTTGAAGCACTTCTTCTTTTTTACGAAACATTGTTTGAACCTTCTACAATAATATAATTTTTATAACCTATTAAGTCAAGGATTTTTTGATCTGTTTCTCCCATTATCTTATGCTGAGGTAATGTGTGTCTGTGGCCAATTATAATCAAAGGCTCTATCTTTGCCGGCATACACAAGCTTGTTATCGGATTTATCAAATTACCCAGTCCAGAATTTTGAACGTAGACGCACGCTTTTCTGCCTGCCAACTCAGCGCCGAAAGCTATCGCCAGCGCCTGTGATTCATGAGTGGCGATGATATTTGGGTCTTTGTTTTCTATAATTTTGTTTTGAAATGGTTTCAATAAACTATCAGGCACACCCGTAAAAAAAGAATAGCCTCTTCTCTTCACTTCTTCATATACTTGATCAGGAGCCATATCTTTTCTGGTTTTCCTTCATCTCATCGACGGCGATCAGCTCAAAGATCCTTGTCATAGGTACCACATCCTTATTACCGGCAGATAGAGTCTCCTCTCCAATTAGTTTTGCGAACATTTGTTCTAAGACTTTTACAGTGGCACGGACCGAATAATTGGCGTATATGGCCATACTAAACCCTGCATTTTCAAGATCCTTCTTGGTTACCTGATTATATGTTGTTGGCACACAAACTAGTGGGGTCTCCAGACCTGCTGCATGATATAGGTCTGCAAATTTAAGCACTTCTTCTGGTGTGTCGTTCTTGTTGTGTATCAGGAAACCATCTATACCTTGGTCTATATACATCCTTGCCCTCTCTAGGGCAACATCAAATCCATGACCCTGTATCAAGGACTCTGTTCGGGCAATAACAGCAAAATCTTCTTTGTTATTTTTTTCTACTGCTGCCTTCAACTTACCAACCATAATCTCTGGCTTCTCTAGCTCTTTCTTCATTCCGTAAAAAGAGCATCGCTTTGGAGATGGATTGTCCTCAATGCACATCCCCCAAGCACCAGACTTAGAATATTCTCTGGCCATTCGAATAGTGTTAATAGCACTGGGGCCGCCCTCATCTGCATCTACTAATATTGGAATGTTGATTCTGTCATTGATTTTATTTATTGCGTCTGAGTAATCTGCAACGTTTAATATTGATGCATCTGGAAATCTGTTCCAAGCATGCATTTCAAAACTAGAAAGCCAAACTGCATCAAAACCAGAATTTTCTGCAATCTTTGCGATCATTGCATTGCATGCTCCACATGCAATACTCAGGCCGTCGTCATTTAGTAATTGTTTGATAGTTTTCATCTTTTGTCACTTTCTCCATAAAATTTTTATATAATTTTGAAACATCGTTCATATCATAGCACGAAACATAATTGTTTTTTATTTTTCTATCATAGAATAGCTTAGGAGGCTTATAGAGTTTAGTGGGTTCAAGATCCCACTCTGCTTCCTGTACTATCGTTGAATCTTCTCCTGCTATTTCTTTTGTGCCTCCAGCACTGGAGCAAATAATATGACACCCGGATGCGCGGGCGTCAACAACCACATTTGGACAATGATCTAGCCAAGCCAAATGAATAAAGTTTTTACTAGCCTTATATAGAGAATATAATTGTCTCTGTTCTAAGTTTCCAAAATAAACAACACTTTCTTCCTTTACTCTTTCTTTCGGATTCACATGACCAGCGACAATAAGTAGGTCGTTATTTCCTTTGTGTTCTAGAAAGTATTTTATATTTTCACCCAATCTCTTGTGTGGGCGCCACGATGCGGCACAGGACCATATGTTGTTGTAAGAATCGTTTTTCATGGGAGAGCACTGCTCTATTGCTTCTATATCGGCGCCATTGTGGATGACCGTGCTATTTTCATGTTCTCCAAAATATTTTTCAATCAAGACTTTATTGAATTTGGATTGAAAGATGACTCCACTTGCTGACTTATAAGTTTCTAATATGTGTCTATTTTGTGACTCATAATCTTGTTCCACATTAAAATAGATGCCGTCTAGTCTTTGAATCCTTGGCTTTTGTATTTTGTGGGTAGCCTGTATAAAACAAAGAGATGCATCATAATCCTCATTTACAAACTCGACTCCAAGTTTCTTGATTTTTGGTATTAGTTTATTTGCAAAAGAATTTGGGCCACTAGAGCTGTTCCTGTGAACATTTTCAAGCAATATTTTCATGCTTCAGTCTCTTGTACTTTTCTTTTTCTCTAATTCGAAGCATTGTTTTATACTGCTTTTGAACCCTTGTTTTGTTTACAGCGTTTGGATTTCCAACATTGTAAACACATAAAACATCTTCTAAATATTTTGAATGATCACCGGACATCTCTAAAAGAGGCAACATTATTGCTTGATCGTACGCTGTTTCGAAAAACTCTCCATCCTCGTCTTTTAGGTCTTCTTTTTTGATATTTTGCCATAAAAAATTTCTAAATGTTTTTAGGTGGGAGGCGCGCCATGTGTTGCTTCTAAATAAATTTTTATCTACTATGTCTTTTGGATATTCACTAGATTCTTGACCGATGCATCCATCTGGATATCTTACAAAGCTGCCATAAGTCATCCACACTTCTTTGTCACTATAATATTCGTTCAGCTTGCATAATGAATAGTTTGATGATAACCAATCATCTCCGTCAAGCAATATTATCACATCACCATCTGAAGGGGCTAGCAAGTCTATACTATCATTTATATTTCTTAGTGCATACTTCTTTTCGGTGTTTTTGACTTTTACAAATCTAGAATCTAGATTGAAGCTTTCAATTTTTTCCCATGTGGAATCATTTGATATATCATCAACTACAACACACTCAAAGTTTGAATATTCCTGATCTGCTATGCTTTTTAGAGTATTTTGAATCCAATCCCCTGCATTGTAGCATGGGACTATAATCTTAAAGTGAGTAGTCTCATCCTGAGATTCCTTACCGATTGGAATTCTCGTATCTCTAAGGGTTTCCTCCCAGAAAAATTCAGCGCGTGTTGATAAGTGTTCTGTTGCGGTGGCTATATCGCCTTTGAACCACTCCTCATTTTTGTGTTGGACTGAATCATTCAATATCAGCTCACATCCTAATAATTTTGCTTCTATTACTGTTCTTGGGCAAGTGTCTGACCCATTAGGTAAAAAGATGAAACCCTTTGAATTTCCAAATTTCTCCAACATATCTTCATACATCATACCGGAAAACAGCTCATAATCTAGGTTATTTTCTTTGGCGTATGCGATTGCTTGATCCGTACCCTTTACCCAAGATGGGGAATCCTGTATGAGCCATTTATCATTTTTTTTGGTGATGTCGATAGTGGAGATTTTATCCAAAGTAATTTCACTAAACACTGAACTAAGGACTTCAGTTTCTGTACTCTTTAGGGCTGGAAGCTTATCAATACAAAACTTCTTTTGTTCTTCTGACATAAACCACACTTTTTTAGAATTAGCATAGAATATTGACGTAAGTTTTCCCTGTATCTCATTTTCACAATTGCAAAAACCTTCTGCTTCGATATGTTTATCGGGGAGTCTGTATTTACAGTATTTATAGTCATATTCTATAACTGAATATGTTGGGAGATTCTTGCAGCAATACAATATCATCTCTTTTGACATTCCAGAAAAATTTCCAAATATCCAATGCCGATCGGAATAGTCATCCACAATCTTCTTTGTAAGTTGATTTGACCTTACTTTATTTATTGGTATTTTAGATTTTGATATTACTGCCTCAGATGTTAGTTCGGCGCCGCCAACATAATCATTCAAGAACATATCAGACACAAAAATAATCATCCTACTTACTCCGAAAGGCTTGCAAACATACTCTCTATCTCACTGTCAACTTCATCTTCACTGGTTATATCTAAAGCCTCTCTCATTTGCAATAGAATAGAGTCCTTTGAGAATCGATCACAGATCTCTGATTTTAGAGTTTCTGCCCACTTTTTATACATTCCATAATTTGAATAAACTTTGCTAAGTTGGGATTTATAAGAAATCTCATTTGGCATGGCCCACTTACTATCTTTTGTGATAATGTTATCCCAAACGGCGGCCGACTGCACCTGTTTCAGATCGTAAGATATTTTTGCAAATAATTTCTTCTCTTTGCCTTTGTGAGTACCTGATAAAAAGTCTAGGTGGCCACTCCAGTCAGTTGCAATAACAGGAAGACCAGAATATGCTGCTTCAAATAATGGCAGACCATACCCTTCTCCATGGGACGTTGAAACATATGCTTTTACTTTCGGGTGAGTATAGAGAGAGTGTATCTCTGGTTCTGTCAGGTTCCCATGTAAAAGATAGATCTTACATTTCTTCTCCCCAAGGCTATTCACAAAATTTTCAAGTTGTGCTTTTGTATTTTTCCTATCCATGATACTTGATTTAGATATTGCCGTTTTTAGGATCAATCCAACATTCGAGTTTTCCCTAAATTCATCAATAAATCCTCTGATAGTAAACTCAAGATTTTTTCTTGGTCCAAGAAGTGCAATAGTAAGAAAATTGTAGTCAGTCTCAAAATCTATTGTTAGTGGCGCGGTGGCTGTAGGTTCTTTCACAGGATATCCTACTACACTTATTGGACATGCGCATTTAAGCTCTGCGGTAGTATTTTCTGACTTATTTTGGATATGATAGTTGGTCTCTATGAAGCCCTTTTTTGAGTGATGAGATGGTACAATAATCTTATCTATCCCTTGATGCGTTTTTATTAGCCAGTCGGGAGAGACTCTGTCTGTTTCTATACCAGCTGTTACACAAACAGAATATTTTGCCTTTTTCTGAAATTCATTTGGGATCCCAACGTGGATCTGCATATCAAATTCTGGATTTACATCACGTCTTTTGCATTCCTCTATATAAAGAGAATATCTATTTATGCCTTCTATAATAGACGCGTCGGGGTAATTCCAACTAGTCCTTCCCCACTCCAAAGGACTGATGAATACTTGTAAGCCTTTGGTATTCTTAATTGATTCAAAAACTAACCTAGCATGCTCGCCGTATCCTGATCTAGATAAGATTGGCCCTTCTAACAGAATCTTATTCATAGTGTGTATATCTCCCAAGATTTGTATCCCTTTCGATTCTCCCAGGATCCGCATCTTTCAAGTGTGTTTTTTAGTGTAGTGTACCAAAGTCCTGAAAACTTAGACATACTATAATTTTCAGTTACATGTTTCCTTCCCAGTTTGCCCATATTGAGCCTGTCTTCATTCGATGCATTATAGAATTTCTCCACTGCTGAAATGAAATCTTCTTTTCCTATCCTGTCTTCGTAAATATAGGGAACATCCTGCGACCCTATAATGGCTTTAGAACATGGTTCTATACCGATCCCGAACCATTCCTTACCATCTGTAACTTGCTCCTGCAAGCCTCCAGTCATATTGACAATAATAGGGGTTTCACAGGCTAAGGATTCTAACGTAGATAAGCCGAAGCCCTCAGCGTCTGATATATTTATCGTACAGTCTGCTACATTATATAGCAGTGACAATTCACCAGGGGGGATCTTGTTTGTTGATAACATGACCTGGCCATCTTCTAAATTGAGTTCTTTCATGATAGTTTGCAGGTCTTGACCATTTGGATCTTTTGGTTCAGTGTGCATCATCAGCATCGCCTTATCGTGGCCCACCTTATCAAGAAACTCTTTAAACCAAAAGATAAGAGTTCCAGACTGTTTTCTTCTTGCGTTACGATTATTCCAGAAGAATACCATTTTGTTTTCAGCTTTTATTTGCTTTGCAATATCTTTGTATTTTTCGCTTTCAAGCTTTTTAAAAATATTTGTATCAACGGTATGAGGAATCCTGACGCATTCTACATCTGGGGAGACATTTCTGACAATGTCATCTGTAACTTTACTAATTGTACATACCAGATCATTAGAATCATAATAAGATTTATTGTACTGAGGGTATGGATAATTATCCCATACGTGGTAATAAATCATTGGAATCTTATCTCTTATCTCATCTTCCATGTCCCAAAGCCAAACATAAAATCTAGGATCAGTCATAAACCACAAAGCGTCTGGCTTATAATGACTTAGCATTTGCCTTATAATATTTGGATTTCCATAGCCGTCGACGGGGTGAATCACCCAATCTTCTCCCCAAGGCTCAACCTTCACTGGTTGGTAACTGCTGTGCTTGAGTGCTCCTGCGAGACAGACAAAAGAAAACTCAGTTGTCCTTAGCATAGATTCTATCATATATTTTGTTTGAGTTCCGACGCCAGATGGAGCCAATGGGCTGTCAGCTATAACTAAAATTTTTTTCTTTTTCATGTACAGTTCTCTGTTTTATAAAACTTACAGTATTTGCAAGAAAGTCTGTTTTTTATTGATACACCTTTTTCAATATTTATAACAGATTTCTCTAAAGAACTTAAGCAATTGTTTGTTTTCTTTTCTCCTGAAGAGACTCTGAAAATTTCTACATTGTTGCTTTTTGCTGTTCTCTTTAGTAAGGCAAAGTAGGTTTCGACGTGCTCAGGATCAATATTGTGCTTTTTTGAAAAGAAGTGTTTGTACATAGTTAGTTGATAGTTAACAATCTTATCTGATTTCTTTTTAGCATTCCAGCCCCAACTGCAAGTTTTCCAATCAATTACGTGATACTTGCCGTCAGGTGTCTTTATTACTAAATCAATGAATCCTTTAAATTTCTTACCATAAGACTCAAAATCATCAATATTTTCCATCAGCTTTTCTTCAATAGAGAAGATTTCAAAGTCTGAAAAATAATTTTGTAACTCTTGCAAGGCGTCTCTACATATTGCTTTTGCTTGATTTCTCATGTCCTGTACAAGCTTTGTATCGATGCTGTGGCCCTCTTGTTTTAGAACACCTAATTCTCTTAGAAAAGATTGTTGGAATATATCATATGCATCGATTGAGTGGTCTGGTATCTTTTTCTCGCAAGCTTCATGAATTGCTGTACCAAATGCTGTAAATTCATTTCCGGAAAAATAAGGTATCTTCTCTATGTATACCAGCTTATGTTTGTGGGGGCACTCTGTCCACATCTTATATTCAGAGTAGCTAATTTTGTTTTCTTCTTTTTTGGGCTGCAATTTAGTCTCTTTCTGTTTGAGCTATTTTTGATATCCTGCTTCTTATGCCGGGTGAGGTGGGTTTTTCTACTTGCTTTTTCCTAGTTCTAGGTTTCCGTTTTTTTTCTTGTTCCAGTTCAAATACCCATTGTCCGGTTAACTTTATTCTTTGAGATATAGAGTTGCCGACTTTGTGCGCAGGTTCTTTTATTATTTTTGTAATACTATATTCTTTACTTAGAATATCAAGTATCTCATCTGTTGTCAATAGTTTTATTTCGTGAGATGCAAATTCTCTACGATAGCAAGACACCTCTACAAAAAGTTTATTATCTGCTGTCTCTTTTCTAATTTTGCTAATCATCTTTCACCCTCCAAGGTGCTATAAAGTTTCTCAAACAAAACGGGACAAAATTTTTGCAGGAACTCGGGCTCTTCAAAAAAGTAAAAAGCTTCAAAACCATTTGCAAAGTACTCTCTTAATGATGTGGCCGCATAAGGAGAATAAAATATATTCGGTGTAAGCATGTCTAACATTGGGTAGCCTACCTCTTTTTCCAAGAAAATGTCAAACTGTTCCTCATATGAAGAGTTCAAAAATGACCCTAATTCTAAATTTTCAACATTCTCTGAACTCAATATACTATAAAGTTGTTTTCTTTTTTGAATGAATTCGTTTTCTAGGCGTCCGTCGGAATACAAGGTGTCCTTATAAATTTCCTCTACCGAGTGTGCTAATTCATGTACGATATCATCTGCCATATCGTTTAGATTGTCTTGAGAATTTGTAACAAAAATGCAGGAGTTTTCATACATTGCATTTATGTTTCTCTGCTTAAAGAAATCAAAATCTCCAATATAAATTGTATCAAGGTTCTGAAAGAGGTGGGCTGGTACTTTTTCACCGATTTTTTGCAATACTGCAAAAGCACTTATTTCTGGATTTGTGAGGCCATCTTTTACAAAGACTTCAACGCCATTCCAGGTAAAGCGCTTTTTTTGCTTTTCTCTTCTCTTTATCGTGTCCTGTAAGCTCATATTATTTATTTTCAAGCTTTTTTTTTTCTTCTTTTGCCACCGTTTTTTGTTTTTGTAGCATAAAGTCCATGTCACTTAGAGCCTGGGTGTAACCGTTTATCCAATTTTCTTCTGCCATAACAACAAGAATTTCCGGAAACTCTTCCATAAAAACTTCCGCTATATGTTCCATCTTTACTTCATCATTTGGAGGTTGGACTTTGTTGCCTACAAAATCGACGATCAAGTCCTTTAGGGGTGTTTCATCTTTCTTTACTATAGTGTTTTTTTGAGCATCCATAATTTTACAGCTTCTGAGCAGCAATCGTAGCTACTTTCGACCTTTCTCCTTTCATGAGTGTTACATGTCCTGTTATATCTTCTTGCTTTAGGCGTTCTACTACGTATGAGAGGCCGTTGTTGGTTGCATCTATATATACGTTGTCGATTTGCTCTATATCGCCTGTAAGGACAATCTTGGTGCCTTCCCCTACTCTTGTGAGAACTGTCTTTATTTCATGTTGGGTCATATTTTGGACCTCGTCGATAACAATAAACGCATTTGATATGGAGCGGCCGCGGATGAAAGTCATGGCCTCTACTTCAATTTGACCTTTTTCCTGATACATGTCAAGTGTCATCCTATCATCACCCATAAGAAATTGAAGATTATCCTGAATTGGCGCTAACCATGGCAGCATTTTCTCTTCGAGAGAGCCCGGCAAAAAACCGATATCCTTACCGACTGGTTCTACTGGTTTCGTGACTACTATCTTTTTGTAAGTTGATGTTGATCCAAGCGTCTGCTCTAAGCCGGCGGCAAGGGCAAGCAGCGTTTTACCAGACCCAGCTTTACCGATCAGACTAACAACTGGGACATCTGGATCCATAAGAAGGTTTAGTGCAAACTGTTGTTCTTTATTCCTTGCTTTTGTTTGCCAGGCGATGGTATTGGGCACCTTTTGCAAGCCAGCAAATTTATTTTTATATCGAGCTAGCGCTGTCTTCTTGGAATTAGAGCTAGAAATCAACATTATAAACTGATTAGGATATAATATTTTTTCTTGCGCTTCGCTTAGGTGTACTTCTTTTTCTCCGTAAAAATCTTCTATCACCTGATCGTCTACTAGTATTTCAGAAATTCCAGAATACAAATCATCTGATTTTGCAACTACTTGTTCGACATGATAATCCTCTGTTAATATACCTAATGCATCACATTTTACCCTCATGTTTATATCACGAGAGACTACTACAACTTTCCTTGTTTTGTTCTCTTCCATTTCTGTGAGAGCAGTTGCAATAATTTGATTATCAGAATCCTCAAGATCTAGGTCGTCTGGAAGACAAAGTGGGTTATAACTCCTGACTTTTATAATTCCTTTCCCTTTCCCTAACCTGACACCTTTGTATAGGTTCCCCTTATCTCGTAATTGGTCAAGTGCTCTTATTGTGTTCCTAGCTTGTACACCCACAGAGTCTGGTCTTTTTTTGTGTTTATCTATTTCATCTAAAACTTTTAGAGGGATAAGAATATCATTGTTTAGAAATGAAGAAATTGAATTTGATTCTGTCAAGTAGACGTTGGTGTCTAGAACGTAGGTTTTTTTGGCCAAAATGATTTCCCTTTGTTATTCTACAAAATACTAACATACTAATTACTTTGTATTAAGATCTTTTGTAAAATACATTGGAGCTTTTTTATAAATAACTTCGCTGCTGTATGAATATTCTTTATTTGTATGAATGGTGTATGTTGTATCTTTCAACGTTGTATCGGTCGAAAAGAGTACAATCCAAGCTGCTATCATATAGTAACACATAATTCCTCCTTTTGAAATGTTTGTAAAAAAATATATTATTTTGTATATTTATTAATATGGGTAAAAAAATTCTCATTATATTATCTTTTTTTATTTCTTGCTGTGCGTCGACGGTAAATAGTAGAAATATAAATAGACCTCCAACAAAAAACTTTGTAAAAGTATACAAAGAATTAGAAATAACAAAATGTCAAAAAATAAATAAAAAATGTACAACAAAAATACGCTACTCAATTGGAAGCGGATTGATAGTTGATATAGGGACTGAGGAAGTTGTAGTCCTCAGCGCTGGGCATGTATGCTCAGATACAGAGAAACCAATACATGAAGACCAAAAAAATACTTATCGATACGTAGAAACAGCGGCAATAATGAACTATCAAAAGAAGTTTTTTGACGCACACGTAATCTACCATACTCAAGCTACAAAAAGCAGCGCGGACCTATGTTCCTTGTATATACCAGATATGACCCAAAAAGAAGTCGTACGAAAAATTAGAATGGCTAGAACACCTCCGAAAGAGGGGGAGGAAATCTATTATATGGGCGCGCCGGTAGGTATATACCACCCGCCAACAGTCTTGATGGTTAGAGGAATATTTAGTGGTAAGATAGATAATTTTAGCAGCCTGACATCTGCTCAGGGGGCCCCTGGTGCGAGTGGATCTGTTATTCTATCAAACAAGAGCGAGATTTATGGCGTTCTGTGGGCGGTACATCCGCGGTTTCCAGTTGCAACGATTGTAACCGATTATCACCAAACATACGATTTCTTACTCAAAACAAGGCTTTTACTAGGTAAATAGCTATTCTGTTATGGGGTAATATTTTACGTAAACTCTATAATTCATCGATATGCCGGTCATGCCTTTGCCGGGCCCGGGTGCGGCAGCGGTGTAATAAACATTGTATACTTTTGGGTGCTCCATTATGCTTATCAATAGATCTAAAGACATAATGTTTATTATAAATTTATAAACACCCTCTCCTAATCCTCTATGTGGGTATGGGCCATGGCCATGAAATTTTATAAAAGATTCCTTTTCTATTAGGGGCTTTAATATCTCTAGTGATTCTTCTTCCGTAATATATCTCATATTTTTTCCTAAATTATCTCGTCAATTAAGCCATATTCTAAACATTTTTCCGCCTCCCACCAGAGATCGTGTTTTAGGATGTTATCCATTTCTTTTTTTGGTATCTTGGTATATTTCTTATAAATGTTTTTTATTTTTTCCATTAGCATTTCCGAGTTTTCCATATCGTCTTGCATTTCTTGAAATTTTCCCCACATCAGACCGGATAACTGATGAACCAACATGCAGGCATGCCTGTGCATAAACCTTCTCTCTGCAGCGACAGACATGAGTGTTGCTGCGCTTGCTGCACAGCCATCAATAATCGAGTGAACAGGAATTTTTGAATTTATAATATAATCAACAGCTGCTAAACCTGCAAACACTGACCCTCCATAGCTATTTATATGCATCTTAATAGGTGGTGGCTCGTATTCTAAGGGCACTGCTTTCGACATCATATTCACATTTAGATTATATATTCCCTTATTTAACTTAAGTATTTTTGGTCGCGTGACACCAGAATAGAAATAGATTCTATTTTGACTAATTTCAACAATATTGTTGTCTTCTGACGCGTGGTTTCTGCTTTCTACAGCAAATTCATGGGGGGTTACAGACTTTTCTTCTTCTTCAGCTGATCCCCAAAAATAGTCCCTCATTTTTTTGACTCCTTTGAAATTTTTTTATAAACTTTTTTGTTTGTTTCTTTTTTGTGTATTTTTGCTAAGTTTTTGTTCGTATATACTGTCTCTATATAGAGGCCGTCGTCATCACCTAATAGTGTTGCATTTATATGAAACTTTCTTAATTTCCAGAAAACTTGTATTTTCTTTATACCATTCGTAAAAAGCTTACATTCTGATGTATAAAAAAGGTCTTCTTCTAGGGAAGTCGATGTCTCTTTTATGAGAGCGAACTTTCCATATTTCTTCTTCATAGCATTTATGTATTCCATAAATTTCTGTTTACAATTTGTATTATTGAGACCTTGTGGGCCCAAAACCAAAACAGCTTTTGAAATTTTTCTATTCGCAAAATATAAGTGTATTTCTGATTCCATGCCCATAATATCTTCGTTGCCGTAGTATATAACAGGATCGTATTGAACAGCTCCGTAGAGATACCTATACTCTTTTATTTTTGGTATTTCTTTGTTTACTGTACTCCAGTCTAAATCTAGCGGAGCAATTATTGAAAAAAGTGCTATTAATAGTTTCATAATAAAATATTAGTGGGCCTCCGCGGACTTGAACCGCGAACCTGCCGGTTATGAGCCGGATGCTCTAACCGATTGAGCTAGAGGCCCTTACAAACAATAATATACTATTATTTTACATAAAGTTCAAGTATTTTTTTTCGTATTGTCTTGCGGATACCTGGATTGACCTTCAACACATGGGGCATAATATTTTTTCTTACGTGATTTCTCATAAAGTTAGTATGTTGATTTGATGGATCTTCTACCCATTGTACATCTTTATTTTGTGCATACTTTTTTATTGAAGATTTTTCTGTCATAAGAAAAGGGCGATAAATTGTGTCGCCGCGGCGGCGTGGGATCACTTTACCCAATCCATGAAAACTAGACATGAGCCAAGTTTCTACACAATCATCTAAATGGTGGCAAGTAATAATATAATTGCTGTTAACTCTATTGAAGAAACTATATCTTTCATCCCTCCAAAATTCTTCTAGAGATCTCTTACCCTTGAATCCTTTTATTTTTCCAATTGTTAGGTTTAACTTATTTTTTTCAGCATATTCTTCGACAAATTGCTGCGCTTTTTTAGAATGGCCAGTGTCATGGTCAAAATATGCAAGATCCACTTTTCTCTTTCCTTGCAAAAGAAAGTGTGTAAACACCATGGAATCAATGCCGCCTGAGCATGCAATTGTTACTTTATGTGGGATTTTGCCAATTATTCGAATCATGCAGTAAGTATACTTTACTGCTAAATATTTGTCAAGTAAATTTTACCACTTGCGACATGACCAATATCTTGCTTTGGTCTTTGGTCCGGGGTTTTTGCAATTGTGTCTTTTTCTAAAGTTCTTTCTTGCTTTTGGATTAGACTTTCTGATTCTCATTGTCTTTTCGCCCTTTCTTTTCGCGGACTTTCCGCCATGGCCAAAATTGACTTTTTTTACCTTTTTGGTTTTTGGATCGCGTACATATACTTTGAACTTCTTTACATCGCCTCTCGTTGGCTTGTTGAGTGTGACTTTCCTACCTCTGTATTTGGCTTCTGGAATCAAGTGCGGGCAACCACACGATGCATCGGAGAGTATCTCATATAAACACTGAGGGCATGCCAATTCTCCGTCTTCTGTTACTGCATCTTGCACTGCCTCGTAAAGGTTATAGAATTGATCAACAATAGTGTAGTGGCTTGTATCTTGCTTTCCTGATCCAATATTTATCATCTCCTCTATCTGATCTGGATTCATGTTTGATAAAATAAAATCTTTTAACTGCTCTGGAGCAAATTTGTCTATGATCTCCTTTGCTGCGGCGTTCAATTGTTCCGGAGTCATTTCAGCTTCACGCAAAACAGACATTTCTTCTGCCATCACTTCTGCCAGATAGTTTTTTATATATTCCATGTTATCTTTTTTTTGAGATACTTTTACATTAATCATCCTTTTTTTCCTCTTTTGGATTTCTTACCCCACTTTCCGCGCTTGCCACAAGCGCTTGGTGTCGGCCTGCAAGAAGGATATTTTGACCGTTTCTCGCCACCAGAACGGCCACATGGTTTACATTTTTTTCTACCTGTTTTTTTGTCTTCTCTGCATGTATTGCAATCAACCCAGCCACCTTTTTTACCTTTTGCTCCCTTTCTTTTGAACCAATCTCGGAGACTAGTCTCAGAAGAAGGTTTACTAGTTAATTTTCTTTTTTTCTTTTTTCGCTCGTCTAATACTAAAGAAGTCTCTTCTCTAATTATATCAGCGAGTTCCTGTTTAGTCATTTTTTCTTACTCTTGTTGCCCCAATTCTGTGCGCCGACGTCGCGACATTTTGAAAGGGCACCAGATGCATACGCTGATGGCCAGACAGAATATCTTGCTTTTACTTTATGGTAGCAAGCATCCTTCTTTCCAGATGAGTTCTTCTTCTTCTTTTTGCGTTTCTTTTTTTTCTTTTTCTCAAGAAACAACCTAACCGCTTCACGAACGAGTTGTTCTACCTTTATATCTTCGCCGTCATCTAAAATGTAATCGCCATCTTTGTGTTTCCCAACACCAGGAATCTTTTCTATATTCTTTTCTAGCTCTTCTTTGTCTGCACCGGTGATGTCAACAATTGCATCAAGGCCGGCTGCTCCGCCTTCCTTTTTTAGAGCGTCTTTGACTGCATTGGGATCAAAGTGAACCTCACCTTTGGCTGCAAGCTCTTCATGCTTTTTGCCATCAGCCATGGTCTTTTGGCCAGTTTCGAGATTCCACATTGCATGTTTGTTTTCTTCTTCTTTAGATTCGTTTACAAACTTTCTAAAATTTTCAAATAAAAGTTTCATATCTTTGCTCATGGTTTTAAATAGTACAAAAAATATAAAAAGATAAAGTGTCAACTCACTATACTGAAAACGATTCTCCACATCCACATGTTCTTTTTGCATTAGGGTTTACAAACTTAAAGCCGGACTGATTTAGATTGTCTATAAAGTCAATTTCTGTACCCATTAGATACAAATAACTTTTGGGATCAACATAAAGTTCTACACCATGACTCTTTATAACGCGGTCACTTTCTTTTTGATTGTCGAATTCTAATTTATAGGTAAAACCAGAACAACCACCACCTTGTACACCAGCTCTAATTCCAGTCTCTTTCTTTTCTAAAAGAAGTATCTTTATTTTGCTTGCAGCAAATTCAGTTAATGTAATCATAATATTAACATATCATATTTTTTATTGTACGTCAAGGGTGATTTCGTTGTGGTACGGAATAAAAAGCTCCAGCTAAAAATTCCTTAAACTTCTTTTTTGTTTACTATTATAATAGAAATCTTCTTCTTAGGGGCCATGGATTCCTTCAATGGCGGCAAACCAGCTGCTTTTCGAATCGCGGCGATATCATGTTCCTGTGGCCCTAGATTTCGAAGCTTAGGCTGCTTTTGTGAGATAGGAGTCCCTCTCATTTTAACAGATGGGGCGGTAGGTATCGCAGGGGCCGCGGTACGGAAACTTGACTGGTCTAGGCGCTTGGAAACCCACTTGTTAAATATATCAACCTCATGACCCATTTGAGTTGATATGCGCGCAGCACTCATCTTATCAATCACTTCGGCGCGATCGTCGGGAGTAATGGTTTTGCCAAAATATTTTTCTAGCGCGCCGGCGTCATCGATATTTTTGAGCTCAGCGGCAATTTCCTGAAATTCTGAACCCATGTCAGGGTATTTCGCCCCATCCGGCAGTACCCTTACAGCCTTTCTTCTTAGGGCGCTATTGTTTTTGTCTAAACTGACCTTATCTTTATGATTGTTGATAATATCTTTCACAATGGCCTGTGTGTCCTGATCTTCTAGCTTGTTTTTCCAATTGGGGCCGGCATGCTTCTTCAATTCGCCACTGATCCAATTGCCCCAGTCACTAGACCCGTAAGCGTCACCCAACTGGAGCACTTGGCCAGAATACATAGGTTCTGTCCCTGCCATCTTTGGGTGATCCTTGTCGTACTTGCCATAGACCCAGTCACCAGGGTCATCAGAGACTTTTTCAGCTTTTTTGACAGGAAGCCAATCCGATGGCATTTTTTCAATTTTATCTATAGTACCTTGTGTGGAGCCATGGACGTTATCAGCGGGATTCCAACTAACCTTTAATTGTGATGTGCTTGAAGTCTTATAAAAAACAACCTCCTCGCCATCCTTTGTTTTTACTTTGACGAATTTGCGGCCGCCATCGTCAACGTATATTCCCGATGGTTTTTTAGAATTTGAAACTCCAGCAGTAAAGTTCTGAGCGCGTTTAAGGTCAGAAACTTCAGGTAGAGCTTGAGACTTTGCAGCTGAGGATAGATCTGGGAGGCCGGCCACATCTGACGGTGTTAAACCATAAATTTGTGGGTTAGCCTTTGGATAAATTATATTGCCGGCTGAGTCAGACTTGAACCTGAAACACCTTCCTGTTGACTCGCGTAAGCGCTGTTTCCGATGAATGTGTTCCGATATATTTGGTATACAAAAGGCTGACGCGTCTGGTTTCAAACCGAGAAGATCTTTAATTATCTTATTTTTGCCGGTAAGTCTTGGGATATCGGGTGTTGTAGTGCGAATTTTTAATATATCCAAGACTTCAGAATCTACGGGTGATGAGATCTTAGGGTTTAGATGTGTTTTGAGTATTTCTAACTGATCTGGTTTGATATGGGGAGCGCGCACACCCTTGATGTAATTCATTACTTTACTTATATCATCGCGACCAATTTTAAAAAGCTTTTTGGCCGAGGTCAATGTCATCTTTTTTCCCGTTTTTTTGAGAAAAATAGCAAGCCCTTTTATCGCGGCGGTGGTGGCCAGTGTAATTTCTCCACCGGTGATAATTAAATCTGCTGCCTCCAGTATCATTAAGGAGCCCGCCAGCCGTGCCTGTATCGCTCTGTCGGACGTTATGGACATTGTTGATATTTTCCCAAACATACCTCCTCGGTTCCATGGGTGCACCCCATCCCACTTTTCTAATCTGCCGTTGAACATATCATACAGTCTATTAGCTTCCTCTTTACCAACCTTTCTGGTGGCGCCATCCAAATCCCTTCGGCTTGGCCCTAAAACGTATTTGATATACATTTGATATAATTTTCTATTTTTCTCTATTTCTTCTTTTTTCTGCGCGATGGACATCTCGGCGTTCAGTTGGCGGTGGAGCGCTTGGGCTTTCGGATTCTTTTTTCTTGAGATTGTATTGCAAGCGCCGGACGATGGGTCTTCTGCACAAATAGCTTCCAAATTCGCCCACTGCTTTTTGAGCTGCGGCGAAAGGCTATTTTTCCACTGTTCATAATCGTGATCGATGTCGGGAGTTTGACCGGGAACACCAGTAGTTACTTGATCTGGCTGTTCTTTTAGAAAGGATCTCCAGCTTTCCATTATGAGCTTCATAGTACTAAATAGTCATTATCAAGGTAAATCGCTATAACTTTAGAGAGAGGGATACCCCAATGAAATGATACATTTTCCAGTCATTTTTTTTGCAGTTTTCTAAAATATAAAAAGTCTTATATCCAATCTTCTTCGACATTTTGAAACGAAACCCTAGCCCGGTTGCACTTTTTATAAACACTCCATCTTCAAAGGTAACTTGTTCAGATATGTAGATTTTTTCGTAGCCGGCTTCAACTTTATTAGAAAACCAAAATTTTGGATTTCCCAAAGCAGAAAGAGGAAAGATTGTCACTAGTATAATCAATAATTGTTTCATATTATATGTAGACAATATATTCTTATAAAATTGAAACAGTTGTGTGATAGTTAGGTGAAGAAAAGGTAGTGGAGGTGGCGGGAGCTAGTTCTTATCTTAAAATTTGTTTTTGTCTTGCCACTTATGTGATTCTTCATCAATCTTTATTGGTCCGCCTTTAGCCCATGTGTGACATGATCTAGCAGAGTGGCACTTGAAATGATGCATCCAGCAGTAACCAAGCTGGCCGTCTTCATCAAAAGTGTCTCCTGGTAGACAATCTTTCATTCTAGGAGATATATCAAAGGCGACACAATTGCCACAGTTGGACTTTTTGGCGGCTTTTTCAGTGGTCTTCCAATACTTGCCTATCTTTTCCCAGTAGTCTCCGGGCTCGTCGACGTTTAGTGGTCCGTAGTTATATTCTTTTATTGTTGCATCTCTGTTTTTCGTATTGAGTGCAAGGTCTTTTGTGGCAGGAGGACATATGTAGTCCTTTATAGATTTTGCAGCTTTAGCTATTTTTATGATTATTTTACGCATACATTAAATAGTCCTCAAAAGAAGAAAAGTCAATGGAGGTGGTGGGAGTTATGGTGAGTGTGATTTTTTTATAATTATTAATGACTATGGCGGTATTTGTCGCCTTTGATTCGCATTTCATTCGCCATAAAGTCACACGCGGCCATAAGAGCCGGGATAGACAGCACCGGGGCAGTACCGTACTTACCGCCTGTGATAATATGTGCTGAATTACGGTCTCCTGTCTCTATATGAGTTATAAAGCGTACGTGGGCTAGCCTGCTTGGTCTGGGGGCCCTTCGGCTCGCGAGACTGGCGTCTCGGCCGCAATTGCGGGGGTCTCTCCGTTTATCTTCACGGCCGTAAGCCTTGGCGAATTCTAATGCGATTTTCCTCATTGCGCGGCCGGCCCCCATGGGACCAGTCACAAGAACACCTTCAAATTCTAGTTTAAGATCCCCTGCTGTGAGCTGAATGTCAGTACTACATTCATATCGTTCAACTTCCTCAAGCTTTCTGTAAAGCTCAGTGAACTGGTCCTGTAGATCATAGTACCCCTTAGCGAACTTCCTATTATTATCCTGTCTCAAGCCGCTTTGATGGCCGATCTTCAAGCCCATCCCAACGCTAGTCATTGCACTTTCGCTAAGAAGCTTCTTGTTGAATTGGCGAAAATTTTCCATGATTGTTTTCATATTACTCATTGTTTTTGTATCTCCTCAACTTAACAATTTCTTTCACTGTAAAGTCTCTTTATAATAAGTAGTCTTCAAAATAAGAAAAGTTGGTGGAGGTGGCGGGAGTCGAAAATGTACTACGCTTAGTCTGTACGCCAGTTTCTGTGATCCGTTGGGTCAAACTCTTCGGGACTATCAGTTGGTAGTTGTTGAGAGGGGGGCTCCTCGGTACTTATTCTATTTTTTGCAACGTAATCAGACAAATCGGAATAATCCGTAGATTGTTGTTTCATTTTCATTTCAATGTACTTGTCTATAATAGATTCAATATCCGGTATTTGTTGCTTGTATTTTTTTATAAACTCCCTAAACCTATCTTTTATCTTATCTTTGTTAATTGATTGTATTACTGCGTCTTGGTTTTGCTCTGCTAAGAAACGCTTCCAGCTTTCCATTATAAGTTTATGTTTCATAATAATAAGTAGTCTCCAAAATAAGAAAAGTTGGTGGAGGTGGCGGGAGTCACAAACTTACTCCACTTATCGATAAATGTATCCCTTTTGTCTCGGAGGATACAAGATTAGGAGATAGTAAACGATTGTTTATTAGCGAAAAATGATAGTAAAGAATAGTTTATTTTCATTCTTCAT
>Ga0098038_1000251_pt1 | contig 24707 bp, 17 predicted proteins | sample 5B_taG_FD_75051 | JGI IMG/M metagenome (GOLD analysis project Ga0098038, IMG submission 75051) | Marine viral communities from the Subarctic Pacific Ocean - 5B_ETSP_OMZ_AT15132_CsCl metaG | ecosystem: Environmental > Aquatic > Marine > Oceanic | place: Pacific Ocean | collected 2015-01-08 | reverse complement strand
CTTCCTTCTGTTCAAATCCTTTTGTCCTAGATAATCTATTGGTTTTATCAGCTACAATTCTATCCCTTAACCTTTCAGCCCTATCAATCTCTTTCTGTACCTGTTCAGATATCTGAGCTTCTTTCTTAACAGGAGCTTTCTTCTTTCTTGTCTTTCTTTTAGGTGCTTTTTTAACAGGTGTTTCCTGTACCACCTCTTCAGTTATTTGCTCAACTACAGGCGTTTCTTCAACTACAGCTTCTGTTGCTGAGTCTTCTATAAGAATAGCCTCTATGTCAGGTGCAAACTCTACAGACACCGCTTGCTCCATTTCATTAAGTGGTTCTGCTTGTTTTACTTTTTGAGCTATAGCATTAACAATAGGTGCAGGTACTTGTCCTGTATTAACAAACTCATTGTAAATATCCTGCGTTAAAACATTAGACTCAACTACAGGTGCCTCCTCTACAACCTCTTCAGTAACCTGCTCAACTACAGGTGCTTCCTCAACAACCTGCTCTTGTGTCGCAGGCATTACGCCCGATAGCTCAAGGTATCTATCCTTGTTGGCCTCGAAGACACGCTGTTGCATCTTGCCTAGCTTCTTCTGTGCCTGCTCAGGAGATAGAGGTGACTTTCGTTTGGCGTTCTCAGCCTCAATCTTCTCCATTATTCCTAGCAGTACACCATCAGTCTCCTCCTGTGTTAGCTCACCCTTCTTCTCCTTAGCTACAAGCTCAGTTGTAATCTTTGTTATAGGCTGAGTCTCTAATGCTTCCTGTGGTACTTCACGTTGTTCCTCAGCTACAGGAGCCTCTTCAGTTACTGTGGCCTCTTCAACTACATCCTCTGTGACAGGGGCTTGCTTTTCTTTAGCAGCTTTCTCTACTGACTCTCTAAATTTAAATGCCTCAATAGTTCCGGTGAATCCTTCTTGCTTTGCTTTGGCATATTCTTTTTTCACAACCTCCTCAGCGTTCTTATTAGCCGCTGATGATATCACCTCTATGTCCTCCTCTAAAATCTCTATCTGTCTCTGTTGGTCTTTAGTGGTGTCCTTGTTTAATCCCTCTATACTCTGCTCAATATTCTTCTTCTGCATCAACAAAGCCAATACCTGCTTCTGTGACTTGGCATCCCAATTAGGATTGATTTCATTCTTCTGACCTATTAGATACTCATACTGAAGTAAGGTATCATCAACCTCTTTTTGTGTATATTTCTGTCCTGTTTCAGGATTAATCTCTACACCTACTTTAGCATTGTATGCAGCTCTTTGAACAGCTAATGTTCTCTCAACACTCTCGGGTGTTGTGGTCATAGTAAATAGATTGAAAGCAGCATCTGATATCTCAGGTAGCGTGTTGTTTTTAACGGCACTTGAATAGGCTGAAGGAGCACCTATAACTGCACCACCTATAGCTCCCGCATAAGCTGCTTTAGCTATCTCCTTAGCAAACTCCATATTAAAAAATTCTCCCTTTGATATATCTATTGATTGCTTATAAAAATCATCACCCTTAACTAAATCATAAATCTCTTTCATCCAAGTTTCAGAGAACTGTTGAGCGGCCTCAGTTTCCATCTCAGCTAAAGTACCTGCACCTGAAAGAATAGCTCCTTTAGCTATCTTATTCATAACTGAACGCTCAATTATCTCTTTAAATGTCCTCTTTGTTCCCTCCTTTGCTGTCTGTGCACCAAACTTTTTTAATGCGTCTACTGTTAGCCTACCCACTAAAGAGCTTTTACTTAGTACGTTTCTATAACCAAAGTTCTCTAACACACCTGATACAGTCGCAATAGGAGCAAGTATAAGAAACTTCTCATTCTCAGATATATTTGCAAACTCCGGAATGTTGTCCATCTCTCTAGCTAAACCATCCATCTGAAGAGCTGCAAAAGAAGCCACGGGTGAAACCCCTGCATAACCACTCAGCAGTGCGGGGATTGACTCTGATATACCCATAAATATACCTAAAGTACCACCCGCTGATAAAAACGGTTTTGATTTTATTCCTGCTATTGTTTCTTCTGAAGTCTTTGCATCTACTCCCGGTAAAAAATCTAGTGTAGTTAATGATGATAAACCCTTTCTCAATCCTTCGGATACATTAGCTTTACGCTCTCTTTGCATCTCGTCAGTCTGATACCCCGGAGCTGTCTCATCGTATCCTAATGTTAGATTTACAAAATTAGAGAAAGCTAAATCAGCTAATCCATAAGCTCCTGATACAACACTTCCTGCTCCTTCACCAAAACTCTGAGCTAGAAGTGCAGGGACATTATTCAGGTCCCACATATCCGCCATCATCATTGCCCTATCTCCTTCATACTTCTGCATCTGAGATACGTCAGACTTTAGATTGGCATCCTTCTTTAACGCAGCCTTATATGTTGCCTCATATACCTCCGCTATATCGTTTCTCTCCTTTATAAGGTCATTGTACTCCGCCTCAGCCTCATAGCTTTTCCATAGTCCATCAACCATCTGACTATTCTTTAAGTCTTCTGCTTTTTTCGTAGCTTGATTGATTAGTATTTTTTGACTATTTCGTAATGCATTTAAGGTGTTTAATGTTTCAGCGTCTTTATCAATCCTTTTAACAGCTTGCTTTTGCCACGATGCTCCTTCAACAACTATTCCTGATATCACCTCATTTTTAATAGCCTTGCTAGGGTCTGATGGCTTAACCATAGCCTGCTCAAGCATCTTCTCTTCTGATAACTCTGCCGCTGAGTACGCATTAGCTAAAACCCTTCGGAGCTCAGACCCATATTTTTTATCAGTAGCATCTGTCCAATTATCAAGCGGAAGGTCCTCCTCTCCAAAGAAGCTTAGTTGCTTTCCATCAGGACCAAAAACTATTAGGTTATCAGTTAAATCGTCAGGTTGTTCAAATCTAAAACCGTACTGCTTAAACATATTATTAAGCTTTCCTACCGCCTCCTCTTCTTCAGCCCCTACAATAGTATTAAAATTAACAGCATCAATTGCCGCATCAAAACCATATCCCGGCATAGGTTGGCTAGGGTCTACAAACTCTCCATTCAAATATACATACCCTGCATTCTTCTTCTTGTCGTTATAGTAGTCTTCTACAAGTTCATTGTATAAATTTATTACAGATTCATCCATCTTTGACTGAGAAATCATCTTTAAAAATGCAGAGTTATCATTAAGTAATAAGGGTATTTGTACCCCCATCTCAATAAGTTTTTGTTTATCTAAGGTCTTCGTTTCAGGATTATAAGCCTCCTGATACACCTCTTTAAATGACGGCTGAGTCCCAAAACCTAGCTTGGCACCATCAAGCTTTAGTTGAAGGTCTTGAATCTCCTCCTGTATTGGTGCAGCATCTTTAGCATTACGCATTCGCTTAGCTGTTCTTTGCAGCTCATCACCAATTGATGAGTCATATACTACACCCCCGAACCTATCGTACATAATCTCTCTCTCAGTGGTAGGTGGAGGCACATCAGCCTCAAGGGTATCTTCTAATTGATTATTTAGATTGTCTATCTGAGACCTAATAAAGTCAGGACTTTGAGACGACTCAATCCCCTGCTCTTGCTGCTGTAGTATTTCCTCTCTCTGTGCCTCTTGAAGCATAGGAGAGCTAGCCATTTGAGTGAAGTCAAGAAAGTCAGTAGGCTTCTGTGATTCCAATGAACCATCTTCCGATACGGATACCGTATCTTCTTTTTTTTTTAATGGGTCTTCGCTAATAGTTTCTTCAGCTACAACTCCTGATGGTGAATACTTTACATCAAACTCTTCCCTACTTTTAGTAAATAAATCATCACGACTAACAACACCAAAGACTTTATCTCTGTATGCAGGGTCATTATATTGTGATTGAAACTCTTCAAATGATTTAGTGTAATACCCGTCTCTAGTTAATACATTAAACAACTTTTCTAATTCGTCCATTTTGTTTGTTTATTAGTCTAGTTCGCCACTGCCACCACTCTTTGATGGTATTATTCCTCTATTATAAAAGTCAAAAATCTCTTCGCTAGGCATATCTGTTTTGATGTAATCAATAATACCTTCTGAGGCTACGATTCCGGTTCCACTTACAACTCTAGAGCTTTCGCCCTTAGTTACTTTATACCCTTTTATCTTGCCATCCTTTTCTACTGTTTCTATATTATACCCTAGCTTTTTTGCAAAGTCAACTCCTTGCCTTGACATATCCTGAGCGAGTTGATTAAACGCCTGTATAGAAGCAGCCTCCGCAGTTGGTGCTGTTGTGACAGTCGCATCTAACACCCCTACCTTTTGTGTTAAAGGTTTTCCGCTTTGAATGTTAGCACCCTTAACCGCATCTGAAAAGTTTATACCAAACTCTGAAGATATACTCTCGACAAACTCTGTACCATTCAAATCACCAAATTCAAACGGAATTGTTTTATTTCCTGCCGTGATTGATACTCCTGTATCGGTTCTAGTTATCTTATCAATAGGACCGTGAACAGTTTTTGTTCCTCTTAAATTTTTAAGAGCCGTCTGTATCTCTGCCTTATCACCATAATAAAGGTCTCCTAATAAGTTTAGGTTGCTCTTATCAGTCCTGTTCTTGTTCCTTGTAGACTCAGACGTTCTCTGAGGAGCAAATCCTGCTGTACCTGTAACCTTTCTGTTTAGCCCCGCTAGTACCTGCTCTCCCATCTTCTCTTTCATATAGTCAAGAATCTTCTTTCCTGATGTTGATGTGAAGTCAGCCTGTGGCATACCACCCTCGGGCTGCTCAGCGTTAGCTGTTAAAAGAAGTGTGTGGTCATTAACCTTTGAAGGGTCTCGTGTGAGCTCAATCTTCTCACCGTCCGGACCGTATACCAAGAAGTCTTGTATTGTACTCAATGCGTTGTAAGGATTGCTCTCGAAGTTTGCAACTATCTTTTTTTCTAGTGCGTCAGTAAATAACTTACCATCCTCACCCATCTGCCTTACATCACTTATTGTTGTAAGCTTTCCTCCGCTTCCTCTAGTGAGTATCTGATAGTCTGTAGCAAATGAATCAATGATACCCTCAACAGCACCTGCCGCATCGTACTTGTCTATCTGAGCACTAAGAGCAAAGTTTAATGAGTTGAGTGTTCTATAATCACTAGGGTTGTTACTCATCTTAGCAGTGTAAGGATTGGTCTGCGGGTCGTAAGGCTTGTTAGGGTCACGAGGTACTCTCATACCTGCACTCACCTGACCGTCTGCCGGATTGATGTATAGTGATGATGAGGTTAGGTTTCCGAATCCCTCAACCTCTCCAAGTAAGAACGTCTCTAAGCCTGCGTTCTCACCATTCTTCTGTCGCTCCATAAACTCCCCGTACTTATCGTTGTACTTCTTCATTATATCAAAGGCATCTGATGTACCCTGCTTGAGATTCTCTCTACCTACTAAATAATCTTTTAATGAAAGCTTTCCTGCCTTAAGGTTTCTAAGCTGCATCAGCTGAAACTGCTGTGCGTTATTGGCATACTCTAACGCCCACTTATTCATACCCCTATGCTCTCCCTGCGGAGAGTTCATAAGTGTCTCACCAAATTCTCTTGAGGCCTTATCAATGTCAGCCTTCATCTTGTCACGATTCTCCTGCTCCTTGAGTAGGGTATCTGACATTGTCTTGCCTATGGCTCCCCAATCGACATAGTCCTCTGCACTTCGTTCTGCGTATTTATAGTATGTAGCCATGTGTTATGGATTTGGTATTAATCCTAAGTTAGCACCCTGCTGTAAAAATGGATTGTTATATATGTTACCTGCGTTTAAGCTTGTAATGTTAGACATTGGTGTTGCAATAGGTCTACCTGTTGCTAAATCCATACTAAGATTTCTTTGTCCCTGAGTGTCTTGACCAAATCTTGCAAGAGCACTTCCAACATCTTGACCCCCTGCTGCTGCTCCGGCATCCGCTCCTTTAGTATTTCCATACAAACCAAACATCGCCTCTCCGGTTACAGGATTTACTGATGCCATCTGCTGACCAATACTAGCTAATGAGCCAAACCCTGATGTGATAGCTGCAGTCTTAGCCGACTGTGCATCTGCCGCTGCCTGCTGTGCTCCCTCAGCTTCTTGTAAGGACAACTCAGCTAACTGCTTTGCTGCTCTTGCCTCATCGCTAGCCTGTAGTTTCTCTATACTCTCAAGCTGTTGTATCTTTGCATCTCTTATACCTGCCTGTGCTTCATTGCCCGCCATAGCTACAGCACCCACACGCCCCATACCTGCAGCTCCCATCTCGGCTGCTGCCTGAGTTGCTTGTGCTGCCTGTGCTGCAAACATCTCACGCTGTCTCTCGTATGGACTATCGCTTACTGTTAATGCTTCAAAAGGTTTGAGCTGTATTTGTTTCTTTGCTTCAGCCACAGCTTCTTGTGCTGCTTTATTGGCTTTATCTATTTCTTTTTGTCGTTGACCTGCTTGGAGAAAAGAGCCAACCCCTGATAGGGCCTGTACTCCTAATCCAACTGCTGCTAATACTGCCATGTAAATATTCTTTGATTACTTACAAAGATAGTAAAATTAAGGAAAAGATTTCATCACCTCGCTCTCTACTGCAAATAACTCTGTAGCAGTGGTGTCTGTATTTGTTAATACAAACTTACAGTAGTGCCCAAGTATACCATGTGATTCAGCAACCTGATTCTTTGCAAACATAAAGTAATCAGTGGTTCCTGCAGGTAAACTACCTGCCGTTGTATCTACAATAATCTTATTAATTCCTGCGGGTAGGTCTACCTGAATATTTGTTATTGTACCACATAATGTGGGTGTAGAGTTAGCGGCAACAGGAGCCGCAATAAAATACAATGTATCTCCTATACTTACAATACTTCCTATGTCTGTGCCTATAGCAAAGATAATCTCTGCAGCAGCAGGTGCTGCCACGTTAGTGTTTGAGCTAGCTCCTATACCATTCAATGAGCGTAGTGGATACTCTCCTGCATCTGCAGGTGTAGCTCCTGTGTTACGCATAAACGCATACCAAGCTCCCTCCTTCTTTACAAAGTAAGAAGCATCAATTGACCCTGTGGTCTGTTGGTCTGAGGTATATGTACCGCCCCAAGCTGAGTCAGACTCAAGGTTAATAGTCTTGAACAGCTTATTCTCAAGAGGCTGCTCGTTAAATATACTTGTTATCTGTGAGTTGTACTGTACACCATAGTAGTTATTGCGAAGGTCATTTGTATTATGACGGTATATGTTACCACCCTTAAATGAGTACAGGTAGCTATTCATCCCTATCATCATATCAGGATAATATGAATAGAATGAAGGGAACCCCTGTGCTGATTCGCTATATGTTAGTGTGTAGTTTCCTGTTAATGCTGCCATATCTTAATTATAATAGTTATGAATAATATATAGGTAATCATTAGGGTTTCCCGTTGGCATAGTGAATGTACCTGTAACTGTTGGAGTTACTACAGGTGAAGGTGTTATATCCGTAGCCGCTGCAATTAGAAGATTAATATCTGTTACATTATTAGCATACAATGTAGAGCTTCTCAAGAACATTAGACTGTTTGCTGTACCCGCAGGGAATTTATAGTTATCACTTGGTGGTATTGCATTACTTGTTACACTAACAGTTGCTCCGTCTATAGGTATTATACCACCTCCCTGTGTAGCTGATATCTGTGTATAGTCCTCAATAACATAAGGTCCTGTACCCGAACCAAGAGTTCTCATTGCTATCTGCTTTGAGTGAATAGGAGATGTAAATGTTCCGCTAACCCAACTGTATTGATTGTGAATAAACTTACCTGAGTTAGTTGGATTAGTTATACATACCTCAATTATGTTTAATGGAATGGCTTGAGGACATCCTACCGTTATATCAAGTACAACAACTTGTTTACCTCCCGGAGGAGCTGAAGCAGATGTAAGTGTTATTACCACGTCCTCATCGGCAACACTGTTCTTATTAAAATTAAATGTTCCCGCACCTGTTGTGTTGATATTGGTAGACGTACCTGTATAGTCCTCAGCTATTGTTATTGAACCGGGGTCAGAGAACGATATAATGTTGTATGATATAGCACACGTCCCCACGGTGTCTCCTACATTTACTGTAAATGAAACAGGAGTAGCGGCTGTAACCGTTAATCTTCTTTGAACACCACAGTTAATTACAACAGGAGTGCTTGGTAGCTTTTGAGTATTTGATGCTAATACAAACTCATTCATGTATGGGTCAAATGCTCCAAGCTTTTGAGTATCAAAGCTTCCTAAAAACAAATCCCTAAACCAAGAACGCATCCCTAGCTCTGATAGTACAGTTAGCTGCTCGTTCTGCCCTGAACCCCTAAGCTGTATCAAAGCACCTCTCTTTGCATCTGTAAAGAACTTATCGTATCCATACTGAACAAAGCTCTCAGGATTAGAGCTAATACCATACTCCTCAACTCTTGCAATCTGAGTTCCAAGAACCTCAGGTACTGATGTGACTGCACTCCCTCCTGCGGCATCTGATAATAAATTCTTACCTGACTGAACGTATGATATCTTATCTTCCTGAAGTGTAAGGATGTCTGTCTCCCTTCCTGATATTATCTGTATAGGACCAAATGACTCCTCAAGATTTTTAAAGTTAAGGATACCTAAGTTAAACTCATTCAGCTTATTAACATTTGTCTCTGTGTTAAATACACCGCTATATGTGAGTGCTGCAAATCTATCAGCCTCTTGATAGTCCTCTGCCGATGTACTAAACACCCTCTCTCCTAAATTAAAATCTTTACCTTTTATAGAGTCCCTTACCCTATAACTCTCTACGCCATTACCGTAAGCATAGCAGTTACCAAAGTCTGTATCCACAATAGCAGGAGTAGTTGATGTTTGATATACCCCATCAGACCCCTGATGAAATCCTGTTGCTTGGTCAATGGCATATGACTCTGAGCCCTCATACCATACATCAGGTAATGCATCACTTGGTTCGGTCTCAAAAGCTATTACATTTTCAGCTCTTATAATCTCCCACCTAACCTCTGTTGTTGAACGAGCAGCATTAGTGCTACCTTTAGATTCAACTCCTTTGGTAATAAATCTAATCTCGTTGTCCCCCGGAGAATTAAGAAACCACTTGTAAAATACTTTAGTATTATCAGCAGTAAGGTCTAATCCATAATTATTAGCAGTGCTGTTTGTGGTTCCAAGAAATTGTAAACTTGTAGGATTTCCTGAATTTATAGATAAATCAGAAAGAGATGTGGCTATGTCATTATCAATAAACCAATCTATAATGTTAGTATAATCGTTAGCAGACCGATACTCTGCTTCTACCGTAAGGCTCTGCTCATTCCACGCCACAAGTCCTCCTCCTTGCCTAACAAAAGACATCTCTACTTTTATAAGACTACCTTGAGGTATAGTAACCCCATAAGGAGCTGCCCCGGGACTTGTTGATGAAGCACCTGTCCCACCGCTTAAACCGAAATATACTTGTATAGGATAATTAAAAGCGGTGTTTTCAGTAGTAGTGTTTAAGCCCGGGCTTAAAATATCATCTGAAGCTATGGTTGCTGCAAAATCATTTGCAAGAATCTTCATGTATGTTCCCGCAGGTACAGTTACTCCTGCAACATTAATAAAATCTTCTGTCTGTGCTTTCTTCTCAAGAACTGTAGCGTATCTACAGTCTGACATATATCCGTTAGAGTCTCTTTTAACAATTAATCGAGACCCCTCCTCAACCTTTTGAGCGTTCTCGCCTTCTAAAAGAAAAAAGGTATTTGAAGTAAGTGGGTCTAAAAAATATATGTTTGAATAGATGGTCTCATAACCCTCTCTATCAGGCTTCAAACAGAACTTATATCTTGTAGCAAAAGACGGAGCTAGTTGCTGTGGGGGTATTGTTACTTTTATCTTATTTTGTAAATATGCATTACCACATGGCACATTTACTGCGTTGAACTCACTAACTAAAGCGGTAGTAGCTCTATTAAATTCATCCATGTATATAATACCAACCTCATAGTTTCTATTACTGTGTAAGCTTAAAGAAGATGGAGATGATGATAATGTAACATTTACATTAGACATTGAAAAATACTCATAAACATTTAGTGTAGGAGCTGCAGTATCATCAACCCTTCTCATCGCAAGCATAGTAAGCTCAAGGTTATTACTTCCAACAGAAGAACCTATGAGTATGGGCTGCCCATCTGCACTCTGACCGGAAGCAAACTTAGTCCACGTAGTAGCAAGGGACGAATCTAATACAGGGGTAATCCCACAGTTATAGTTGTCTGTAAATGTTGTCCCGCTACACGATGTAGGATTTACCGCATCAAATACAGGCTTTATGTTTAATGCTGTACCAATTTTATTTATAAAGTCTGTGCTTGTAGCTAGGTCATTTATAGTGGCAAAATTTGATGGAAGAACATAGCTAAAAGAAATAATTGTTGTACCTGAGTTTTCTACAGGTATATCCGTAGGAGAAGCTGTATTAGAAAAGGATTGGTGAGTAATAGAAAAACTAAAATCCAATTGACTCCCCACTGTAAGCTCAACACCTGTAAAATCAACTGTAAGCTTGCTATCAGGAACAGCAACAGTCCCATCAATTGTAAAATCAAAAGATGACAATGATTTTGTCAATGGTTCAATACTAATTTCACTTGAAGATAATTCAGCTTCATATTCTAATCTTAATGCATTATTGTTTTTATCCTTTAGATTATATCCATCTACATAGTTTCCATAAAACAACCTATTCCCCATTACAGTCTGTGCCTGAGCAAACCTAGGTACATTGTCAAAAAGCCTCAAGAGCTCTGAGTCAGGAAGGATAGTAAATATTTTGTTACTATTAAAGTCAAAGGTATAATCTGTGTTATCTGCAAGACCTTCCTGTTTCTTGTCAAGCTTTTGTATAACCTTTATAATATTAGTTCCCGACTCCTTGAATAATAAGTCTATACCAACAACGAGAGGGCCTCCTGAGTTATATGTTATAACGACTTGATTTTTAGAATTAACCATTCCCTCATTTAGGAAAGACTCCGAAGAAAATTGAAAGGCCTTAGGTGTGAATGCGGGCTCAGAAAACTGAGAAGTTGCTGAATACTGATTGTTCTCATACTTATATCTATAAGCAAAGCACAAGAACCTCTCCTCAATATAGTCCTCTTCTCCGGGCGTGAAGTTAAGTGTAAATGTGGGAGCTGTTAAAGGTGGCTTCTTTATTACAAGCAGTTCCTCTGCAGTGAATTGGTCTACCCCTCCTGATGGCTCGGCATAGTTCTTATTGATATCAATAAACCTAGGTGCGTTATAGTCATCAGTGAAGAATAAAAAGTACTCTACCATATCTATACCTGTAATAAGGTATGTAGGGTTAAAGTTTAATACTGACGTACTGATAACATGATATGTTAGTATATCCTCCTTTACATTTAATGAGACTATCAAATCCAATGCAGCCCCTGCAGGATTAATACCTGTAAAGCTACGGTCATGAATAAACCAATATATAGTCTCACGAGTTCCGTCCTCAAAAGCACCAATACATCGAGCGTTACTGCTTAAAGCATTACCGTCAAACTCAAGTGTTGTAAGCTGAGTGTTACCCTTTGAGTTCTCTACCGAGCCTATCTCTGACTGCTCAGTAGAACCAAGTCTTACGTTTAAGGCATCAATGTATTCTCCATTGGGTACGAGTCTTTCATCGACACCCTTATTCATTTTGCCCGATATAAAATGTCGCTTTGTATTAGCCATCTATTTCATCCATTTATCACGCCCTCGAAGATTCATTAATAATCTACCGGGGTGAATATTACTTATTCTGATTTTAGCATTGCGTAGCTCTGCACTTTTCTTCCTGCGAGCCCTAGCAATTACATACTCCTGTGTGTTGAGCTTTGAATTTAAAACCTCATATGTAATGTAAGAGTATATGTACTGCTCAAATAACTTGTTTACCTGAACCAATGAGTCTGCACCATTCTCCATACCATCAGATACATACTCTAGTATGCACGACTCACCCGACATAGAGGAGTCAAAGTTTATTACGCCTGAGCGTTTATCTATCTTGAAGGTAGGGTTAGCATTAGCTGTCTCTGTATTAAGGCCATAGAACGCTCCTATGCCGTAGTCAAAGTACCAATACCCATCGTAGTTATAACCCTCAGCACCGTGAAAAGGACTAGCCTCGTTAAGGTAGATGCTCTTCTGTGTGCCTGTAATCCTATCCATATCAAGGTTAGAGAACTCAGGCTTCAATACGTTTCCGTCTTCGTCAAATAATATCTTATAGTTATTGTCCTGTAGGTAAGCACTCGAGCTATTGATTTGAATATTCTCAGTCAAAGGACGAATCAATCCATCCTTGTACAGTGATACCCTAACCCAATTGACATAGTCAGGTGGTAGAACAAACCTCAAGGCATCGTCTACATTTAACTGTAGTACCTTAATCTCTTTGAACGCATCATAGTTTAACTCCTGAATCCCTCGCTTTGCGTGGAACAATATCTTGTATCTCTCCTCGTTATTAACTATCGAGTGGTTCCCTGAGTACATCAGCATATAGTTATTTACAATATCATATAGGCTGACATACTGATAGGAGCCCCAATTAGCATCCTCAGGATTCTTGCCATCATTCTCGTAGTATTGGTATTGTGATATATACGCCATTATCTTTCTTTTTGGTCATTCATTGTTTCCTCTCCTTTACCAAACTGCACTGCCTCAATCTCTCTTATAGACATTCCTGCATACTGAAGTATCTTATTGACAAGCTCTACTTGGTCATCGTTACTCAACTCAAAGTCTTGGAAGTCAGGCTGAGTAGAATCAAACATTGGCTCACCGTTTGTTAGTGTTACATACGTCCACTTGGGGTCCTTAGGATATCTTATATACTGACAAAGTATTCCCTCTGTTAGTGTTGATGGAAATGCAGTTAGCAACGATGCCTCCTGTGTATATGCAGGAAACATTCTACTTGGTGCTGTCAGCATAGAGTTGTTAAGCATTGTAATCTTAGAGTGTGTAACCTTCTCAAGCTCATTCTGCTTAGGCTTGAATATAACATATTCTGCACCAAGGTTTACTAATCCATCAAATATCCCTGCAGATAAGTTTAATGATTGACCACTAGCTATACTAGTTACCGTTGCGTGTGTTGGTGGTGTCGGTAAAAGATTAAAAACAATATCTCCTGCCTGAACATCTGTGGCCCTAAAGGTTGCATTACTATCTATAAGCTGAGTTGCAGAGACGGTTGTTATTGTTCCTGTTGCAGCTATTGTCTCATATCCTAATACCTTGTTAATAAGGTAGTAGTCATCACCCGTATATGCGGGTGCAGGTAAAAAGAATGTATTGTTGGTATTGTGTGTAAGGTATTTTGTTTCTGAGAAAATCTCAATCACTTCCTCATACCCCTTCTTGATATCAGCTAGTCCTGTACCTGACTGTCTAGCATTCTCTTTATTTATCTGATAGTTATACTGATAGAAGTAATCATCAAAGATATCTAGCTGAGCCTGCTTAGCAAACAGATTGAAGTCTGATGGGGATATGTAACCGTAGTTGTTTTTGTTTAAAACGGACAGTACCGTATTCCTTACTGAGTTAATCATCTTTATTGTTTACACAAAGATAATGAAAAAAAAAGAGGGCTCCTTAAAAGCCCTCTCCTGTTCGTGTCAATACTTAAATGTATTAGGAGATAGTAATTCCTGTAATGGTTACTGCTGCACCTGATGCCAAGGTTAAACCTGAAAGGCTTACGTCATACTTTGGATTAGTCCAAGAAGTCTGAAGTGCTGCAATTACAGAGTCCTGAATACGGTCTCTTACAGTTACATTGTTAGCGGCCATAGTACCGTGAGTTAATGTAACAACATCCTGTGCTGCTGCATTTCCGTAAGTAATAGTAACCGAATCGACTGCCGCTTGCTCGATTAGAACAATACCATCAACAGCAACAAGCTGTGATGTTTCTCCTGTCGCTGTGACAGGAATAGATAAAAACTTTTGCATGATAAAAAAAATTACAAAATTATGTGAGAATATTCTCAGCACAAAGATACATAAAAAAAGGGACCTGTTTAGGTCCCTTCTTGCTTAAATAAACATTCAAACATTCGTTATGAGGATTACAAATGTACAAATAATATGCCAAATAAAAAAATTATAATAACTTTTCTAAGACCTTCAGTGCCTCTACACCCTCATCGCTCTTGAAATAAGTAGCGACAGTGAAGTGACCGTCCTCTCCGAAAGGAACTGTAAGTAGCTTCTTTTTATTTGTAGTGGTATTATACCATACCTCCTTCTGATTCTTTCTAAACTGAATGATTCCTTTATCAAACATCATCATCACCTTTGACTGTAGCTTCAGCTCAGGGTCTCTAACAACGTCTAAGAACTCTTCAGGATAGTTACGAGCGTACACAAGTATGTCTCGCTTCATCTCGGCTGTAGAAATCTTTGATACATCTACACCAAATAATACTGCAGAGATACTCTCAAGCTGCTCGATACTTAGCTGTCGTGCTTCAATCAATGCATCGACCTCTAGATTCAAGAACTCTACATCCTCTGATGCATCCTTCTCATCATTAATCTCTTCATACTTTAATCCATTCATTGGATGATAGTATAAGAACTTCTGAAGTACCTGATTATTTTTTGGCACGTAAAGCATACCATCCTCAAAGATTATAGGCTCAACAATTGCATTGCCGTCCTGCTCATCTTCAAATGGAGTCTTCTGATTTCGTGCGTATCTTAATGGTCTGTTTACCCCTGTCTCTTCGTCAAACCATAGTAGTGGATATCGTTTAGTATTACGGGTTGGTAACATAAACGTAAGTGGGGAGTTGTCTTTTTTAAGCCTATAGGCTTTGTCTGTGTATTTCTCTTTCTTTTGCATTAGATAAAATTTAATTTTTAAAAAATAGGGAGTGCCCTAAGACACTCCCTTGTATTGTAGTAACTACTCTTACTCTTGGAATAAGAAGAAGTTGTTCGCTCCTAGAGTACATACTGCTCTCTCAGAAAGGAAGTTTACTTCCATTGCATCTAAGTCAGAAGTACGAGCCCCTCCGGCTGAACCTGTAATCCAAGTCTTGTATCGTCTGTCTTCAGTCTCTGAAGCTCTGTAACGTACGTGAAGGAAAGGACGCTTAGCATTCTTACCCATGATTTGGTCATATACAGTAGTTGAACCTGCAGGTACTAATAGTCCGTTTACACGTCCTGAGTTAGCTCCTGTTGGAAGTCCACCTCTCATTGTTGGGTCGTTCAAGTATTTCCAATCAGACTTGTAGAAGTCATATCCTCTTCGGAATCCTGTGAATCCAAGGTTAAGTGCCATCTCTTCGTCATTGTCAAACAATCCGTAAGATGTACCACCTGCACCATAAGAGTTCTGAGCTGCTAACATATCATCAATGTCGAATCCAAACTGTCGGTCTAGGAAGATAACATTCTCCTCGATAGCACCTTGCTTGTCAAGACGTGAGATAACAGCATCGAAGTCTGCAAGTGCGACAGGGTTTCCACCGCCCCATACATTTCCTCGGTTCTCTACTACGTAGAAGATACCTTCAGAACCTTTGTTACCAAAGTTGGCGTTCATACCTGCTCCTGCTCCTGCGTTAGACGCTGCTGAACCTGCTGCTGCAGGAACCGCCTCAATCATTGCAGTCTCAAGATAGTCGTCAAAACGTAGACGAGTCTCGTGCTCAGACTTCAAATACCACAAGTATCCTGTAGCTCCGTTCTCTGTCTGTACTTCAATCCATCCAATCTGTGCCATGTCAGAACCTGATACCTCATACTTATCTTTTAAGATAATTGGAGAGTTATCGAAAATCATGTCGTCAGCTTCTAAGGAACCTGCCATTCCGATTGTTCCTTTTCGGAATTCAGAACCGTAGATGAATACTGTAACATCAGAGTTACCTACTCCTGTACCCGCTGTAACAAGACCTCCCGCCTCATATAGGGCTACTTGGAAAGTGTTTGCTGTAGGTACACTAACTACTACTCCCTTGTTGCTTCCGCTTCCGTTGTTCTGAACAATCATAACCGTCTGTCCTGTACGGATAGCGATAGATGGTGTTCCTAAAGCTCCTGCTGTTGAACCTGCAGGTGCTAAAGCGTCATTCACTTGGAATGTAGGGTTTAGAGTAGCTCCCGCTGCTGCGGTTCCTACCTGAGTGTATTTCGTATGTAATCTTCCTTGCTCTGCCCATTTGATAAGGTCTGAGTTAGAAGGCATCTCTGCACCTACTAATCGTAGGAAAGATGCAATTGTTCTATTACCGTAACGCTCAAATTCTTTCTCATATGTATCAGGAAGATACTGATTCAAAAAGTTGAAGTCGGTAATGTAGTTTGTTGCTGTGGGAATCTGCGTTGCAGATGGCTGCAAATCAAATCCCGGTACTGCTTGTACTGCCATTTTCTTTTTCTTTTAAAATTATTTTTTCTTTATACTTCTTATTTTCAAGCCTTTACCCGAATCAGGGTTGACAGCTCGAATCTGCATCCCTCCCTTTGTTGTCGCCTCGGGTGCTGTACGCTCAGACATCTCTATATTTTTCATCTTGCGTGTAACATCCTCGGTTGCAGAAGCCTTGCCTTGTTCGTAAAAGAACTGAGCAAACTTCTCAGGGTTTGATGCAACTGCTATTGCCTTATGGTATCCTTCAGCATCTGAGATTAAACCATCATCTGTCATGTACTTATTTATAAAGGTCATAACATTTGACTGCTCCTTCTTTAATGCATCTGCGGACTGCGGTGAATATAAGACGGAGTTACCATCAACAGAGAACTCAAAACCTTTGAACTCTCCTCCGAACACCTCGTTGGTTTTTTCAATAAACCAATCTCGTCTACGCTCCCCCTCAACCTTTTGGGTTTCAGCAGATTTTATATATTGCCTATAGCTCTCAAGCTCCTCCGAACTAACTCCCGAGCCCTCACCTCCACTTGACTCAAGTGGCTGCTTGTATTGCTCCTTCATTCCGTTGAAGTAACTCTTCGCTTTTGCAATCGCTTTTTTCTTTGCTAGCTTTATCTTCTTAATATCTGACTCTTCATCAACTTCTTCGTCATAGTCAAACTCGTCAAGCATAATGTCGATGTCGTCATCATCAAGCCCCTCTTCAGTGGCCTTATAATAAGACTCTAGCAAATCGTCAGGGTTCATCTCATCGAAGTCTTGTTGTAATCTAACAAAGTCCTCGAATCCACGACCCGTCTCTTGTTTGTATTTAAGATAGGCTGCTACATCTTCAGGTAATTGCTCTGAAGATTCTCGCTCAGATACCAACTCATCAAAAGAGTTAATCTCCTTGCCATATCTTTTTCCAATATATGAAAGAACGTCCTCCTCACTTAACTCTGAGGATTGAGTTTCTATCTCGCCTTCCGGCTTTGTCTCTTCTTGCTCTTGCGTGGTGTCTACACTCTCCGTGCTTGACTCCACTGCTTCATTGTTAGTCTCTCCTGATTCGTTATTTAACGACTCTTCGTGTTTCTCAAGAAGTTCTTTCTCTACTTCTTGTGTTGATTTACTCTCAGGAGTACCAACTGCTGTTACTTTAATTTCCATTTAATTTGATTTTTACAAAGTTAGTTATTTTTTTCGAGCGATTTAACGGGGTTCAAACTCAGCTAAATCAAATCCATCTAAGCTATCCTCATTAGATTCAAACTTCTGTGGAGGTAGATTATTCTTTCTTTGATTTATTAGCTGCGACTGCTCCGTATTCTGCTGACTAATTCTATCAGACTTCGCTTTCTCTCTCTCAGTCTCTCTAGTCTGTAGAGCATTCTCAGAGATATCACGAAGACTCATACTGTATTGGAACTCTTCAGCCATTAGCTGTCGCTTAAGCTCTGCCTCGTTCTTCATCTTCTCAATCTCGAAAGCAATCTCAGCCTGCTTAATCTGCATCTTAGACTGTGTCTCTGCCTGTATTTTCTGCATAGCTGTCTCTGCCGCCATCTGCTGTGACTGCAACTGAGCCTGCTGCTGCATAGCCTGCTGTTGCATCTGCATCTCACTCTCTCTCTGCTGAAGAGCTTTACGCTTCATTTTCAAGAACTGATTAGCTAGCTTAATGTTTCTTATCTCTCTAATATCAATAGCATCCTCAAGGTTGATGTCATTCTTAGATAGTGCCATCTGAATATTCTGCTCTAGCTGAGCTTTCTCCTCTTCGTCAGGACTAACCTCGATGAATATACCAAAGTCGTATAGATATAAATCACCTATCTCTCCAAGTATACTTACATTATATTTACCTATCTGATTGATAAACTCCTCTTTGAAGTCAGAGTATTCAAGTATATCGGCAATACGATATGTTAAAGACTCTGCAAGACTTCTATATATATAGAGGCTACCATCAAGTATATGTCTTGTTGCGGTGTTAGAGTTTAGTGCCGCTAGCTTCTGTAGACCAACCAATGAGTTAGGGTCAGGTGTAGAACCGTCACGGGCCTCGTTTAATCCTGTCACCGCACGTATCATATCTAGATAGTGGTTGTAGTTGTATATCAGCATCTGAGCCTTACTCGCTCCTGATGATGACTGAAGCTCCTTGATAGGAACCTTTCCTTGATTGTATTCTCCATCCTGAGTGTAGCTTCTGCCAATCACACTACCTGTTTGGAAGTATAGTCTTAATGCATCCTCCGGATTATAGGCACTGCCTGTACCAAGGTCTACCTCATTCAATCCGTCTGCATCTATATATACACCGTCAGGTACAACTCTTGATATCACCTGCTGTAGCTTAAGGTGTGTCATCTGAATTAAATCAGCAAAAGGAATCATCCTTCTTACCAATGACTCAATAACTCCCTTATACATTCGTGGTGCTACTGCGACATAGTTTGGTAGAGCGTGCTGACTTGCAGACTTTGGTCTTACCATATTCTTTGCAAGCTCCCACTTAAGGATAATGTTTGTACCCATAACCATAACGCCATCGTACCAAACATCAATAGTCTTCTCAATCTTCTCGAATCTACCCTCCTCCATCATCTCTACAGGTGGATTGAATTGGTCATCCTTCTCAATAACTTTAGAACCACCGCCCTCAAGAATCTTTTTCTTATAGACCATCTTCTTGGTGGTCTTATAATTAAAGTACATCAATGTACAGGTATCTCTATAGAAGATATCATTCTCATAATACTGAGCTGTATTATAATAATCATACCAACTCTGACTGTATTTAGATATCTCCTCTAAATCCTCCCTTGTTAATGTAGGGTCTATCTTTAATAACTCCGTGATAGGAACTGTCTTTATCTCTCCCCAATAGAAGCAGTCCTTAAAGTGAGGGTCCTCTGTATAGCTGTACACCACATTCGCAGGGTCTACATAAGAGACCTTTACTCCTGAGCCCTGAAGGAACTCTGTCTTAGACATACTGACACCCAATACCGTTAGGTCATAGTCTAGTCTCTTTCTAATATCTTGATAATGATTCTCTGAGAATATAGTATCAATAGCCTCCTCCTCTGCTATCTCGATAGCGGGCTTATAGTTAAGGTTCATGTATAGTGCTAGCTCCTCATCATTCTCAGGAAGCTCAGCAGGATTCATAGCGAATGGGTCAACACCCGACTTCTCTTGTATAGTAAGAAGAACATCCTTAGCCGCCATCTGACCCTCTATGATATCTTGGTACTTGCTTCTTTTAGATTGAGACAATGCATCCTCTGAGTATGCCTTAACTCTAAATAGTCTGTCAGACATTCCGTTTACAACGATGTCTACAAACTTAGGTAATATAGGAACAGGTGTCCAATCTAAATTAAGATAGGATAAATCCCCATCAATCGCTAGTTCGTTTTTATATTTGGCAATGGACTGCTCCCCCCTTGCGTATAATCTGAGTCTATGAAAATCTCTCCACTGACTATAGTATCTGCAAGAGTTGCCGTCCTTTCTAAACCATTCATACTGAATGGCTTGACCAATCTGTAATCCAAACTCGTCTGTCGCTTTCTCTGCATCAGACACAAATTGACTTGGGAATCCTACAGATGAAATGTTTATCTTTACATCCTTCATCTTCTAATTAATTCACTTGTTGTTCCTTTATTACTATACCTTGCAAAGTTAATACTTATTTTCGACTCTTTTTTCTCAGGGATATACGAGTTCTTCTGAGTCGCCATTATTGCAAGACCTGAGCTTATTGTTGCATCGTACCTAGTTCTATTACTAATATCAAACTTAGCCCAATCCTCAAGCGTTCTAGTAAACATCATAGACCCAATATCGTCCATATCTCTATACGCTCCGCTCAGGTCTATACCTACATACTTCTCGATATAAGATTCAACTGCGGAGGCGTGAGACTGCTTTACATCCTCACTTGAGTTAGGTATACCTCCGAGCTCCTTCTCTGTCTTAGAGAGCTTGTTATAGTGCTTATCGGGCCTGTTAATACTAAAGCCCCTGTATCCTCTATTCTTAAAATGATAAAGTAACCTAGGCTTATTGTTCTCTACAAGTATCGGCATACCATAGAATACGCAGGCCATTAGTACCTCCTCGAAAAATATCTCTGCTGTCTGTGGTCTAGCCACGTACTCTAAGAAGAACTCATTAGATGGTGCGTCATCCATATTAAACTTTGTTAATCCATGTAATGCCCCATTAGAGCCACCTCCACCTACAGTTCCTGATATGTCATATGAGTCACAGCCGAAAGCACCGATGTGCTCATTGGCTGGATATTTGATTCCTCTCTTCTCTATAACACCATTCTGCAATCCCTTCTTGGGTGTCCAACTAACAAGGAATCTACCTCTCTTGTCAGGACTCCATATCACTGTGCTGTCTTTTATTCCGTCCTTCCAATGAAAGCTGCCACGAGTCAGGTGATGCTCCCTTATTAAGGAGTCGTTATAATCTATCTGCTGATATATCTTTGTAAGATTAAATAGAGACTGCTTGCTCTCATCCCTAAATGCGTGAGACTCTGTCCTTGGAAACTGACGATAGAACTCATTGAGTGCGTCAGGGTCATTCTTTAATGACTCAACCTCAGCCTGCCAATAGTCGATAGCTCCATTATCAATCATCTCACCGTCTACACCAAGTACAGGCTTAGATGGTTTTCTGAGTACAGGCATACCATATCTGTCTATGAACCCTTCCATATTCCATTCCATAGGAATGAATAGGTTATATAGCCCACTCTTGGTCTGTCCGTTTGCGTTTCTTTTTGTCGGGTGAGAGTCGTTGTATAGTTTCTTAAACTCTTCCCCTCCCTTGTTTAATGCATTTGATGTTGAGCCCATCATACACTTACCAATAATCTTACTACCTAATCTTAGGCAGGTCTTGGTTACACGCCAATTGTTTAATATGTTATTAGGCTTAAGCCACTTACCACTCTCGTCATGTACTAATAGTAATAGTTTCTCACCGTCATATGAGTTATCGTCTGTGTTCTTCCAATCTATTGTGGTATCAAGTCCGTCCATTCCTGTATCATCAATGGTTGACATATTCTTCTTTGTAATCTTAGATGCAGGAATCCTAAATGCTAGCTCCGTCTTTGGTTTATCCATACCATCCTGTATTGGTTTGAAAAAGAATGGTAGCCTCTGTGATATAGGAACAACCTTATCGGTAAACATCTTCTTGGCATCACTACCCGTCTTTGATAGTATACCTACACGGGAGTCTCTTGCTAGTGTACCTGTATTAACACACTCCGATGAGCTCATAAATGAGAATCCTGAACGTCTAATCTTTAGATAGTCTAAGCCAAAGCAACGCTTGTCAGCCTTGCAGGCTTCCCAATACATATATAGTATCCGGTTAGCCTCTCTAAAGTCAGGATATCCCACATCAATATTGGTCCACTGTAGATACATATAGTGAGCTCCTGTGATATAGGTAGGTATATTGTTGTTCATAAACCAATGCCCCTCCTCTCTTCTATCAAACTCTTCTTCTATGTAATCAACCCACTTGCTTTTAAACTCAGATGGCATCTCATTCCATTGAAAGATTGACTGAATCCTTGCTAGTGACTCAGGTATATCCTCTCTCTCCCAATAGTTTTTTCCTTTTGATATTTTCTCAGGCGGCTTGGGTAAAGCAATACGAAGTCCGTTTATACTAACAACCGTATCAATCTCTCCTGACTTAGATATTACTACTACGTCATACTTATCATTATACCCATACGTCCAACTGCGTACACGGTTCTTGTTCTTAACAACCTTTGATGGTATGTAATCTTTTAGAACACTGAATAAGTTATTTTGACCTTCGTTCTGCAAATCCTTGTTTAGTATCTATCTTTGTCTCTCCTCTTTCTGAGACATCTATGTTTCTTTTCTCACCCTCTATCTTTGAGAGTATCTCGAATGCATCAAATATAGCTAACTTTTTTGTAGCAGCAGCATTCTTTAATCTATCTGCGGCAAGCTCATCGTCAGGGTCAGGCTTAATAATATCTTCCTTAGCAACCTTTATCAACTGCTCAACAGCTTTCATTCCTGCGTTTATAATCTGAAGTTTAATATCCTTTGTCTCCATTATAGCTTTATTGTTATCTGATGGTCATACATCCTGTATAGCTTTTCTCCGTCAACATTAAACTCATACTCACTGTCAGGTTTAAAACAAACCCTATCACCTTTCCTTATACCTTTAGATACAAGGTATTCATTTGGATACATCATCTCACCCATCAGTGGCTCCTCCGAGAATGGCTTAAACATATAAGATTCTTCTGCAGGTATAGGCTTGACAAAGCAGTATCTATCATATGAGTGCCACTCTCCATTGTGACTATACATAAAGAACTGCTCCTCATCTATAAAGAAAAGGTCTTCCTTAAAAAAGCTCTTACCGCTTTGTTGACGGCCTTTGATATCGTTATAGAACTTGAATACATTGTGATGTACTAATAGGGTGTCATCCTTCTGTATAGGACCTTCATATCCTAGTGGTGTTTCGATGACCTTGGCATAGCGAGTTGAGAACTGATGGTCTTCTTCTGAGGTACTTGTTATAAAATCTATTCCCCCTATCTCTTTTGTGTTGTCATATCGCTTGCCGTTTTCTGATTTAGTTATAAAGTAAAACGGTGACTTCATTTAAAAATTTATATTGTACTCGATTGAAATTGGCATTGTGCGTGTGAACTCCTTCCACATCATTATCTCGTCTCCCTGCTGAATCCATATCTTAATAGACTCGCTCTCAGGATAAAATTTTATTAGATGGATTGTGTACTTGGAACCTAATACCTCTTGACCTACAATGTAATGCATTGCACCACCCTTATAGTCAGGCCCTATAGATATCTTTCTAATGTCCATTTAATTATAATACTCTTTCACCGGATAAATACCAAACATTAGTTTGTGTTTTTACTAAATCCATAACAGCAAACAACGATGCAGATTTTTTCTTTCCTCCTGAGGCATTTAAAGTAACTGTAGCTAAACCTTGAACTGTAACCTGTCCTGCCCCCCCTTGAATAATTGTAACTGTAGTTCCTATAGGAATGGCAGTCGTAGAATTTGCAGGTATATCTATATTTACAGGGCTTCCGTTAGTTGCTACTACCACACCATTAGCATCACTTAATGCTAATTGATAAGAAGATATGGCTACAGCAAGAGTATTAACAGGTTTGCTTATATTTCCATTATCTTGCCAAGTAACTTGACCACTTGCATTTGAAACAAGTATTTTACCATCCGTACCCAATGTATCATTGTAATCTTTTACAGTGCCTGTAAGGCTAATAGAGCTATTACAGGTTAATGGCCCACCTAATACCATTGTGCCTGTTGCAGCCATGGTAAACTGACCACTACTATAACTGTATGCTCCTGCTTGAGTAATATCTCCTGTTAGGTTTATATTGTTTGTTGCAGTATTACCTATAGCTAAAACTTGGTCAAGGTTTTGATTAGAAAGACCTGAACCAAAAACAAGCTGACCGCTTGCATTACACACAAGAGTCTCACCGTTATTACCAAGGCTACCATTAAAGTCTTTTACAGTTCCTCCTAATGTAACAGCTCCTCCTGATTGAGTAATGTTTCCTGTAAGTATTATATCTTGAGTAGCTGTATTACCTGCATTAAGTACATCCTGCAAAGTAATCTGACCCTCAAACAATGCAAGGATATCACTAACCAAAAAGTTTTTTGTTGCATTGGCGGGTGTTGCTCCTACTGATGTTCCTATTACCTTGTCCGATAAGGTCACAGGGCTTGCGTTACTATATGTACTTATTCTTGCCATCTTAATCTTTTTTTTCTGATACCTCTCCTGTCTGTAAGTTTATGACAGCATCGGCTCCATATTTTTTTACTAGTTCTTCTTCGTGTTTAGCAAAATGTTCTTTTAATACATCGAGCTTCTTTAACGTGTCGTACTTCTGTAGCTCAATACTTGCTAAGTTCATTTTGGTGTTGTTGAACTCTGACTGCAATCCTTGCAGTACAGTAAGTTCCTTTTCATCAAGTTTCATTCTATTTAATTTTATTACCTACAAAGATAAGAATTATTTCTTTCTTGTCTTCTCGACTGTTCTACCTCCAAAGTATGCAGCAATAACAGTAAGTAAAAGAACCTGAAGCAGGTCTACCCAATTATCCTCAACCTTAAACTTAATCTGTCCTGCATCAATAAATATTAACAGCATAGTGTTAAAAATTAAAAACATCAAGT
>Ga0098038_1000249_pt1 | contig 24782 bp, 19 predicted proteins | sample 5B_taG_FD_75051 | JGI IMG/M metagenome (GOLD analysis project Ga0098038, IMG submission 75051) | Marine viral communities from the Subarctic Pacific Ocean - 5B_ETSP_OMZ_AT15132_CsCl metaG | ecosystem: Environmental > Aquatic > Marine > Oceanic | place: Pacific Ocean | collected 2015-01-08 | reverse complement strand
GCCAAAGTTTTTGGGATCTCTTGCGTGAGCGCGGATGGCTGCGTCTTCGATATAACTTTGCCAGTGACGAAGTGAAGAAGCTTTTACATCAGTTCTCTCCACAATAGATCCAGTCCAGTTTGTCCTCTGGGCTCCCATATAATATCTTCTGTCTTTTATTAAATAATGCGTGCTATCAATAGCAGAAGAAGTTAGATAAATTTCGTTCTTCAAAACTCCAGCGTCGTAATTAACACCGTATAATTCTAAAACTGTATATGTGTCATCAATATCAAAGTCTGATGCGTTCCCTGCATCGGATCCCGACACCACATCCGACATTGGTCTTTTGACATTTTTTGTCCTTACTGCAAAGTTCCATTTTTCGTTATCATATAGGCTTGAATAGACACTAGAAGTAAGATAGAAATCTGGAGTCGAGCCCCTATGCGACTTAAATACAAAATAAGCATCGGGCGAGTCTGCATCTATTTTTACTGCGTATAAGCCCCAGCCAGCATCATTGGCTGTTGCAATTTGCACAAAACAGTCGTCGTCACCCGCTGTGTTTAGCACATGTGTACCTGCCACAGAAGCTGAAAGGAAAGTTGATTCGTAATATGTTACCGAGGCTCTATCGGTTGTCTTTTTTGGAAAAATAACTTCAATCTCAGCAGTAGTAGACAAATACTCGTTTACTGTACCTGAAACAAAAGTTACATTGCTAGCGTTCACGTTTGAACTTTGAGATTGCTGAGTTACAACACCATCCCAGCTATCTGGAAAATTAAAATCGACGTACTTTTTGCGAACTACGGCAGGCTCATAATTATCTCTTATGTCATATGTCGTATTGTTTGCATATAAGTTGAGTGCAACAACATTATCGTCAACACCATAACATCGAATTAAGTTTCTAAAAGATTTTAGACTGCCCTTGGATTTGTAGATATAAACTAGATTATTGTAAATATTTTTATAAATTCTATCTTTAATGCCGCCAATTTCAAGCTCAAAATTTCTAAGCTCATCTCTACTCATAACCTGTGATAATATTTCTGCGTCTGCAAATATCTCTGGTGCTTGCATACCATAGTTTGCAACAAGACGATTTGCCACTGGAATTGGCTTATTAGATCCTGATATATAGTCAACATCTTTTAGCCTTGGAAGCTCTTCCATCTGAAGATGGAGAGAGTCCATGTAGCTTGTCATTATTTGAGTTAGCTGCTTCAGGGTGCCGGGGTCTTCATCTTGGATCCAGCCCGGTATTCTATTATATAAAGTTGAATTACTTGTATAGTCATAAACGCTACCGGATTCAACCAGAGTATTTTTTGTGCTTGCGACAAGGGAATTATCGACTCTGATAATTGGGTCTTCAAATTCAGAATCCGCCGCTGAGGCAGAGACTATCGCTGACCCAGTATTTCTGGCTGTTGAGCCCGGATAACCTGTCCAGACACCATTTGAAATACGACCGCTGTAATCAAGTACAATTGAGTCTACTGAGCTTGTGCCTGTTATTCCTTCGTTAAATTTATAATATACTCCAAGCTCTGTGTTTGCTGTGTCTGTGTTTGAGCCGCCTCGAACTTGTGTAAAATAATTTAAACCCACATCTTCATCTGTTCTGGCAACTTTCCAATATCTAAATTCATCAACAGAAGCCTCTAGTCCGCCGTAGCCTTTATATGTTGTGTTAGGAAACACAAAGCTTTGAAAAGCGTTACCGGATGGAGTTGTTCGTAGAGCACCCAAGTGAGCCACAAGAGACCCTGTGACCTCGTTGAAGGTCCCTATGTCTCCAGAAGTAACCTCTTCTACAAACGAGCCGCTACGATATAGCCTTGCTTTAAGTGTGCTGTCGGCTGAACTGGATTGAAATGTAAAGGCAAAATGTTCCCAGTTACCCTCTATAGATGAAGTAGTGAACGAAGCCCCTAGTCTGGCGTCCCAAACTGTCGATCCTGACGCTAGATGTATTCCAAAGGGCTTGGCTCCTAAATCTCCATGACCACTGGCGCTCAAAAACAACAACAAGCGACCGTATTGTGAGCGATCACTGGTTGTTCCTCCGCTTGTACTACCAGTGATTTCTCCATTCCAAAGATCAAAAATAGTTGTTTTGTTAATGTTGTCTGTGTTGCTTGTCTGCCATGAATCTTTCTTCAACCAAAATTCAATTGTAATGCCGTCTTCAAGATTGTAACGAAGGTTAGAAAGCCTGCTGCCTTTCCTGTCGCCTGCAATCTCTCTGGCGGTGTCATATATGTCTGTGTCGTAATAGTTTGCACCTGTAAACTGAGTTGCTAAAGATCCAGACGGCATACCGCCTGAAGCAGTATGCGGACCACCCTTAATAGTAATGTATTCTTTTGCTGCTGTAGGGACCGCCTTCCATCCTCCAATTCCAGCAGTAGCTGTATATCCGCCTGCGTGAACTGTTGCAAACCCTGTAGTTCTTGGGTATTCGTTTTCTAAGACGTACAGATCAAGATACGAAGAACTGTTAAGATATTCGGTTATCTCTGCTTCAGAGCCGTCATATGGGTAATCGGCTAAAACTCTATCAAACGCATCCTCATAATATTGTTCTGCTGATCCAAAACGGACAAAGTTGTTTGGATCGCTGAAGTCCATCCTTGGAATAAAACGATGTCGCTCTTTTGCTTGAGCCTTGACGTTCCTTGAAGATTCTACTTTTTTGGATACCTCGCGAGCATCAGAGGATTTAAGAATCTTGTGAGGATTTCCTTTGTCAAATAAGTCTCTGCTTCCCATTATTATACCTACGTTTGTTGATCTTCAACGCGGAACTTAAATTCATCAGATTGCTCAACCCATGACCCAATAGCACCGTTGTAGAAAGCAAACCTTAATCCATAAGCATAATCAGATTCTAGCATGCTCATATCAAGATCAAAGTAGTTACCACTTATATCAAAAGATAGGAGAGTTGCCATATCACTTCCTGTGTTATGGGGGATAACTTCCAAATCATCCGTTACTCTATATATCATGTAAGATGCACTTTCTATAATCTCCGTCTCTATATCCGCTGTTGCCTTAGTATAAATAGTTGGGTTCCATTCTTTTTGGCGGGCATATAATCTAAAACGAGCAGTTTCTCTTCTGCTATACTTGGGTCTTAAGTTAGTAACAGCGAGAGCATACTGATTATTTGGGTTCGTATTTGATGAAAATAAAGATTCTGGGGTTATTGAGCCAGTATGAAATCTTTTCTTATAGTGATCTCCATCGTCTATAGTCCCACTAGACCAAACGTCATACAAGGTTTCAATGGGTGTTGCAGCCGATGTAATAGCTAAAGAGCATGTATAAATGCCTGTGTCATAATGTCCGCCTGTTGCAAACGTTGCTGCTGCAAGGGATACGCCGCCGCCGATGCTTAACTCTAGGCGAGAACCAGAGGGTGCTGTGTCATCAACATTTCCAGAGAATAAGCTCACCATTATGGAGCCAGTTGCACCAATTTCTGGAATGTCCCTAAGTTGACCCCTGACATAGTTGTATAAGAACAAAGTATTTAAATTATCTTCTGCTGGGGCAAGGGAGCTACTATAGTAGAAGTTGCCCCTATCATCCGGGTCTGATGAATTCCATCTCGCCTCTATAACTGGTCTATTAAAAAAGAACTCAGAACTTCTACTGAAAAACTTTTTGGTGTAAAATGAATCAAGAGCGCCCGAGGGATTAGGTACTGCAAAAGTGGCAGTGTCCTCATTGAAAGCCTCTTGGGTTCCGGTTAGCTTTAAAATCAAGCCATAATTTTGTATGCCCCCATAGATATTTCCTACATCATTTGCCCACATTTCCACCAAGGGTGTAATGTCGTGTTCAAGATTTTCTGTCCCATCCTCAAAGCTTATTTTATAAAACTTATTGGGATTTCCTGCTCCTCCGGTGAAGTTTCCAATGGTCACACCAGCAGCACCGTCTGTATTGGTTCTTGTACCAAGTATACCGGGCACTTTTTGCGTAAGAGTTGTAACTGCCGCGCCACCATGCTCTGCGCTTATAGTGTTTACACAAGTCGAGGTTGCATCATTAATGGCTAGTGCAAACTGAAGAGCGGCGGCTGTTTCATTGCTTGCACCCTTTGCTGTTTGAACTCCAACTTTGTTGTTAGCCACAAGATCGTCACCTGTTTCAATAGTAAACGTGTGTGAAGTTCCCGACGTGTCAATAATAGCAAAAGTTTCTCCGTCTACCAAAGCACCTGCGTCGGTAACAGTAATTTCAGCAGTGGCTGCTGCGGCAGTTGTCTGATCTGAATAAAAATCTCCACCCAAATTGGTCCAAACACCTGAGCCGCCAGTGAAGGCACCATCTTGCCCAGTCGCGGCTCCCTGCGCTGTTATGTTTGCGGGCACCGTGATTGTAGTGTTTCCAATATCGCCAGTGCTTGTTTGTGTTAGTGTTATTGTTGTTTCGTTGGTGTATGTTGATGGCGTCAGGGTCATTTTCAGGGTGCCAGCAGCTATCGCGGCAGCGAAAGCAACATGTAGTGACTGTGCTGCCTTGGCAGTTGAGTCCACTCCGCTTGTTCCTATTGTTGTTGCGGTTGATTGTGTCTCTGTTTGGCTTGAATTTGTAGTAAAGGTAACTGATGTTTCATCTGCGTTTACTATAACTAATGTTGTGCCGTTGTCATCTTCTAAAGCAGCAGCGCCCCCAAAAGTTGAAGAAGCTTTTTCTCCGGTTGCAGCGTTTGTCCAAGTGGACCCAGCTTTTCCATAAGTAAGGTCAGTATACTGCTCCATGTCTAAGCCGGTCCCTTCCTCCCAAGTTTTTGTGATAGCGTGAGCCATAAGGTACATGTCTTTAGGCACTGTTTGGGTGTGAGGGGCATTAAACATCTTTAGGTAAAAACTAACGCTCCCACTCAAGGGAATAACACTTGCACTTCGATCTGTTTGTATTTGGCTAATTGGGAACTGTATTATCGCCCTTGTTAGCTCGCTTGAGAGACCAGAACTAGAACCAGATGCCTGCCCCCTTATAGAAAACACCTCCAAAACATCAGCACCGCCCATGTTTGCACCCGTACCTCTTGTGGTAAGATCTGCCTTGAACGCATTTGATATAGTGTTATCAGCATCAGCATTGTATCTTTTGATAGCCATTACTTAATTGACCCCCTAATATCTGTTCTAGCGTATTTAAGTTCCATACAAACATTATGCGGCACATTTAAATATCTTCCGTCTGCTGACATATTAGGTTCGAATGGGTATGTGGTATCAGAATAGATGCCACCCTCTTTACTTTCAAATTTAACGTCATATGTATCGACAACCCCATCAAGCTTATTTAATACGCTATAGACATCGGTTACATATAATGGCTCTCCAAAATATCTAGGCTCAGAATAGTATTGCGTCAAAGCCCTAGAGCAGCTTTCTAAAACTTCAAATTTATTAAAATCTGGATCTGCGATTATGGCAAAGCTAATTCCAAAATTGACAATCCTTCCATCGATAATATCAATTGTATCATGTATCATTTTAGAGCGACCGAGCCAAGTCTTTAAATTCTCTTTGAGAGGCACCGAAGCTTGTGTTAAGGTTCCATTTTCATTTTCTGACAACACATACATGTTAAGATTTCTTTTGAAAGAATCATTATCTTTAATGACTCCGCATCTTTTAATAGATCCAAACTTAGGTGGCATTGAATAGGCTACACTTTCATAGTCTAATTTAGTAACAGCCCTATTTTGAGTTGCAAAATGATCAATTGCCCGTCTTCTTATTTCGTCAGATGATGGATCGGATATTCCACCAACAATCGGATCAACATTATTACACTCAATTGAGGCTACCACATCGCCTCTGATTGCCAAAGATATTTTAGACAAATCTTTAAATTCTGTCACTGGTCTAGTAACATTTCTCACTGTTTGTGCAGCAGAGTTTACATTGTTGACTGTGTTTACTCGATATGTTATGGTAAGGGTTGTATTGCCGGGTGCCACTCCAAATTTATCTGTATCTAGCAACTTGGAAGGATCGAAAGATGTATCTTCAACAAAATCTCTACCTGTCATATTCAAAACTAAATTAGATGGGTCCGCAACAGAATCAGATGTAATTTCTGAGTCTGATCCAAAGCCAAACTGCAAATAGACACTAGAGCCGTCTTGCTCTACGACAAAACGCCTTGGCACTGAAACGGGCTTAAGAGTAGAAGCAAGCCCAGTATCGTGACTAGCTACTTCTTTGTATAAAACATTTTGAGAGAGATAATCAACCTCAACATATTCGTGACCCTGACTGTCAACAACTGATAGGATTTCTGATACTCTAGAGTTGTTAAGAAAGACTCTTCTAAATCTTTGAAAAGATCCAAGATTTTTTCTTTCGACAACATATCTGCCAGACACAATCTTTCCTGATGCCTTTACTGCGTAGCTTGTTGGGACTCCAGTAGTATCATTAACCCGCGCTGCAACCACTGCGTTAGAATTATCAGCAAAGTCAACATTTTCCGCCAACAGATATGCCGCACCAGAAGTAGAAGATATTTCAGATCCGACCTTAAGTATGGGCAGATAATTCATATCAGGACCAAGACCACTTGTATTTGCCGGGACAGTTATAAAGAAATCACAAATACCCGTTGAAGCAGGGCTTCCCCTAAATTTATACCCCATTTGCTTAGAATGGCGTATAATATTTTTCCGTTCTGTGGCTGTATCAAAGAAAGATTCGTTTGCCTGATAGTCTAAATAAAACGATAAGTTGTCGCCTACATAAGAAACCATGTCAAGCATGAGAGAGCCAAATGAAGCTTGATTAAAGTCTCTAAATGTTTCTGGGTAATACCTTCTAGCGTATTGAACTAATTCATCTTTAATAGAGTCAAAATCTCTCGCTGTATAATTTATCGGTGTCTTTCTTTTCGCCATTTATAAACTACCTCTGTTGTAAATAGTTAATCGGATGGAATTCGTCATTTCTGCTAAGCAGAAAAGGGCAACGTTAAAACAGAACCGATATTTAGTGGAACAATTTCATAATCTATTTGAATAGATAAGAAATTATCTACCATTGAAGCACCAGTCACAGGTGCTCCTTCTCCCCCGTTAAATGAAACATTTCGAATATTTATATAAGGTAAATAGCGAGCAGTTTGCTGCTTTATTCTTGATTCGATATCGCTTAAAGTGGCAGACGTATATTGCCAGAATAAATAATTTCTTATACCAACACCAAATTTATTGTCCATAATTCTTTCACCGGGCGATGTTAAAACAAGCATTTTTAGATTTTGTGCTGCAACTGACTCCATTGTTTTTAAAAGAGCGTAAGGACCATCTTCTGTTGTTACATGTAGTGGCAATGATGCCCCATATCCTATAGCCATATTCTTATCCTCCCCCTACAAACAAAGTTTTCCATTTTTATCAGTTGGCTTTCTGATCTTACGCTTCCATCTAAACCATCTGAGACCCGGATCATTATTTGGCTTTGGCTTCTTCTGTCTTGTAATCTCATCTTTGCGACCTTTACTTTCCTCATCTTCATAAGTAGGATCGTTGGAGTGATAAAAGCGCATGAATGCATTTTTTGCTTCTCTTTTACTTTTTTCAAAACTTTCTTGAGTCCATGTTCTAAACCCTTGGAATGGTCCCTGATAAGCACCGCCGTCTTGTGTCCACCCATCGTGAACCCAGCCAATCGACGGCAAAAAGTTATTAACAGTGTAGATAGCCAAATAAGATAGCATCTTGTTCATTGGGATAGCGTGCTTAAACATGGCTTGATATTCGCCTGAGTTTGCGATCTCATCTAGCAAACATGTCTGGTTATCATCCACAATATTATCTATACTGGCTGCAAATTCTTCAAGAGTTTGCCCAACGTCTAGATCCATTTCAGCCGATACAATAGGAACCATAAACATAACTGGATTGTCAGGTGCATAAAGAGATCCGGCTGCATATCGACCCTGATTGACAGGAACACTAAGACACTTTTGTTCAAGTGACACGCTTGCTAATCCGTCTGTTGCATCCCTAAAGCCTTGATAGAATATTGCTGTATTTTCATCGCCGCCCCACTCGGCATCGCCACGCTCGGATGCAGAGGACTTAAACACGAGTCTAAAGCCAAGCTTTGCGCTTGAGATTATATCAGTCATGGGCACTGTGGCAGCGTCGGTCTGAGTTGTAGCCCATTCTTTAAAAGCCTCTATGCTTGCAACGTTTTTTAAGTTCTCCGGTAGTTCATAGCGGACTGAAAGTGATCCGAGTGCTGGTTCGTAATTTTCAAGGAATATATACTTCTCCAACCTGAAAGGATGATTTCCTACGCCTACATTACCCAGCCTGCCTGCTAAGTATGGATATACAGAGGAGCCATCGTCTGACGAGCCATCATAATTAGCAATCAAATCTTGCTCAAAAATATTTGACTCGCCTGCCTCAAGCCCGTTCCAAACATCAGGTATGCCTACTTGCACAGAGCCCTGTATAAATGCGGGAGAATTAAACACAACAGAGTGAACATTGGCAATGGGGGCACCATCTGGATACACGTTTTCACCAAACTGTTTAAACATTGTCTTTATTTCTCTTAGAATGAAGTGGCTCAACAAAGTTCGTATACCTGCCGTCCATTCGCCACTGGACTCTAAATCAAGAGCCTCTTGTACAATATCGCCCAATCTATCATTATACACAGCCTTACTAAACAAGCCTTTCGCTATAAACTGATTATTCATTTGATAGTTGTTTAAATAATCAAGTGCATCTTGTTCATCACTAGTGGGCTCTATCTCGCCAAGATCCACTTGTCTGCCGTACATTTGAACTATTTGCTCCATAAAGAAGTAATAAAACTTTTTAGATGGTAATCCCCAAACTCCCATTCTTACAAGATCATCGTCCATATGGCTAATAATGTATGTTGATAGTATCTCATCATAACAATCAGGACCAAAAACAGAAAACATTGCTGTGCCGCGAAGCATTACTTCAATAACATAGATTCTGATCATTGCTATTATTGTGGCATCAACCCCCGCTGCGCCGCCGCGACTAAAGATAGCGTTAAAAGGTTGAGGACTTGCACACTGAGAACCGGGTCTCATAAAAAGCCTTTTATCATCACTATATTTATTTAGAAGGTCAGAGTACATTTTTTGAAGATCTTCAAACTTACAAATCGGCTCCCTTGGCTCTGTCCCATCAAGAGGATCACATGCATCAGGTTCTGGAACCAAGCGGTCTGTTAAGCCAAGCCACCCATCCCTTTCTGGGTTTCTCTCAAACCACGGTGGGTTTTTAAATGATCCACCAAACCTGTCTAATATTTGAGCTTGGATATAAGGACCGTCCGTATCTCTATCTCCATCGCGGGTGGCTTGAGTATATGTTGCTTGGGTGCCATCCCCCCTTAAATAATACTCTCTATTGTCATTGAAAAATTTTCTATCTAGTTCTTCTCCTCCCATATAAACTTTCTCTATCTGCTGATCTGTATCGTATCCATACTGGAAAGAGTTTGGAGGCGGACTAATTGTGCCATTTTTGTTACTAGCCATGAGCAAAGATAGCTTTCTCATGTACACATCACACAGATATTGCCATTGAGTTTGTAGAGCCAACTCCAAGGGTGTTGTATTTGTTGACCCAAGTTCTTTTAATTTTGAAGCAATAAGTTTTGCAAACAGCTTCTGAGGAAATCCAGAAGATCCAACCGTAGCGGGTGGCATTTCTATTGTATCTAAAACTTGTAATGTTTCCTCAGAAGCTTCAGATTTTACAGTATAGCTTGTTACTAATTCCTCACCTTCATTTTCATAATTTTCATAAACATCAATCACAGATATGTCTTCATCAGATGGTAGCCCCGGAGAAACTTCAGCATATGATTTTACCTTCATTCTCATAGCATAACTTTCTTTGTCATCCTTAGCATAATCTCTATACTTTAACTCAAATTCTCCGTCTACCCATGGAATTCCCCGAACATAATTGCCGTCTCTTGGTGATGATTGGTCAAAATCAATTGATGCTCCACGCATTGGATAGGCAGGTCCTTCTGAAGTATCTGCGCCATCTGCAAGTAATTCAAATGTTATGTTTTCGTTATATGAAGCAAAATATTGTTGTAATAGCGATGCAACTGTAAATGGGTAGCCTCCGGTTCCCACTTCAGAACTGAGCCATTTGCCCTTCTCGCCTCGACCATTGTCAGGTCCAAAGTTTTCTGGTAATTGCGATCGCGAGTTGCCTGCATCTGCTGGCATATTATCCGTATAAAACTGCAAGAACGATAAATCTTCTGCTAATGGCGTACCAAAGATGCTACGAACTCCTGTCTGGTGAGCCTGCAAGCCTCTTCCGTTAGAATCGCTGAGGACCATATCCAAAAACCCTCGGTTACCTACTAGGTCATCAATGTGTTCCTGAGCAATCGCATCAAATATTTTTTTAGCAGCAGTAGTCGAAGCATCGTTCAAAGCCTTTGGAACTTCAGGCAATATTGACCCACCCGGAACAAAAGGGTCGCCACTATCAGGGCACACAGGATCACTACCCGCAAAGTCTGGGAAATTATGGAATGGTCCACCATTTAAAATATTTGCCAAGTCTGCTAAATCTTCTTTCGCTCTTTCCCTTAGAGCGTTTAATTGTTCCTCACACTCTTCAGGACTCAGACCTTTACTCTTTAGTGCTTCACATCGTATAAAGTCAAATCTTTCAAGTTGCTCTGGAGATGCACATATGCTCTCACACACGGGCGTATCCAAGTCATCCATCATCTGTGCTCTTTCGATCAATTCAGGATTCACCACTTTGCCAAGTGCTCCGAATAGAGTTCCTATGTCTGAAGGAGTCATACAAGCTAGGCTTGGGATCTGATCAGCGACAACATTAGACATCATCTCTTTCACTTGCGTCGTTGCTGTTCCGTCTAACAGATCAAGGACTTCTTGGTTGGTAAGCATAGAAGCCGCAATTTCTGTAAAAGCGCTTGCGTCTTCAGTGGATGGGGCACTATCTGGTCCTGAACAGTGTGTTGCGCCGGTTGCCTCAAGCATTTGCTTCATTGCTTGGTTTATGTCTTCATCAGTGGCATCGTCGCACAAAGCACCTCCGATCGCATTCTTAAGAGCGTTTCCGCCTGTAAGACCATCAATTACAGCACTTCCTACCAACTCTAGCAAAGCACACAAAGCTTCAAATATAATTTCCAATATCTTTTTCAAGATTAAAATTATAAGCCTAACAATCAACTCTTTTACAAGCTCTTTTGCGACACTGATTATAATTTTAAATATATCACCTATTGAGACATCAAAATTAAATTTTGGCAGAGTGATTGCAAAATGTGCTGGGCACAAGTTTAGCTCTAAAGTTGTTAGAACATTTCCAAGAGGTGGACTGAAGAGGGGAAGAGGGGGGCAGTCCATTTCTTTAAAAATGTTAGCGAATAACTGGGCACCGGGAATAGCTGTGAGTTGTTCCTTTAACATGTCAAGGTCGATTAGATTATTGTCTATCAAATCTAAAAGAGCTTCCTTATATGCGTCTACAACCTGATCCGCTATTTTGTCGGCGGCTGTACCAATAGTTCCTGAGCTTCCATACATTTGCCCCATTGCGGCTTCATTTATCACGACACCTGTTGTATTGCCAACAGTTGTTGGCAATCCTGCAACTATAACTTCTTTTTGTGGCTTATACCATTTATATTCGGAGTCTGTGGTTGTTTCCTCAGCAACAGATTTTGACCCATCTTCGTTGGTTATTTCTGTAGTTGTTGTGACTGTCTCGCCTTGCTGACCAGAGGGCGCATTAGGGTTTTCACCCCATGTGTATTTTGTACCTTGACCGCTATAACTACCCTGTCTGTAATCTGAATCCCAAGGTGCGGGTAGGTTTCTAAACTCTTCTTTCAGGTTTGCTCGTATTTGATCTTTTGCGTCTGCTGGAAGACCAAGCATCAATACTTCAAAGACAGCCTGTGACATGCCGCCTATGACAGAATTTAACATTGTTTTTAGCGTATCTTCTGCGCCTAGTCCTGCCAGCAAACAATTTAATGCCTCTTCAATCAAAGATAGTAGCCCGCACAAACCAAGCTGATCTAAAATTTTGCTATAAAGATCATTCGGATCACCGCCCGTCATTAGCGATAGTTTGCGAGGAAGGTCGGACAGAAATCTGTCACCAGCAAAAAATTGCCTAACTGCTGTATCGGCTGCTTGTCTAGCTAGCTGTTGCACATCTTTGAATGTAGCATCGTTTTTCTTTTTCCCTTCAAGGGTCGCGCACATGTCCTCTGCAAAACGGTTTGCAAAAGCATCTGGGAAGGATAGAACCTCATCCATAATTGCTTTGCCAATTTCTCTAAGATCATCACCTAAATCAAAATTTGTCAAAGCTGTATCTTGTCCCGGTGGTGGGCACCAAATAGGATCTAAAGATTGTGCTCCCGCTGCCTGAACCACAACCTCAACAGGTGGAAAAGCTACATACTTTCTTAAAAAATCATCAAAACTTATAGAATCTGCGGAAGTAAAATCAGCCTGCATTTCGGGCAATTGCGAAACAAAATACATTGTTCTGGGTAGGGTCTGAGGCTCAGAGTTTTTAAATGAAGAAAAAGACTTTGTGAGCATTTCTGACTTTTCACAGCTTTTTTCAACTGCCTTGACATAATCAACGCCCATATCTTCGTTAAAACCAATTTCAAATTCTTCAACCCATTTTTTAGATTGACCCATTGGTTTTCTTAGTTTAAAATCATTATCACCAAGAAGATTACGCATCTCCTTGACAAACATCCTAACTCTGTCCGCCTCTTCTTTGAGATTGAAAGTGGCTTCACTAAGTTGACCGCCCGCATTAAAAAACCATTCGGCTTGCCTAACAGCCATAATATCCATTGCCCTTGCAACTTGCCTTGACATAAAGATAAAATCTTCTCCTTTTATTGTGACAAAAGCTGGCTGACCTTTTCTATCAGGCATCTCTTCCGGTTGTCCCTGCTCTTCAATAGAATTAAAAGTATCGTATGGGACAACAACCAGAGCTTTCATTTTAACATAAGGTCTTGTTGATACAAACGTCTCCTTAATTGTGCCAGCTTCCATGCACAACTCAACAGGATCTATTCTAACACCGTTCTCATCATCATATGGCTCCATCATTTTGCCATAATGGTCTAATAATTTTTCAACGCCAATTTGTAGATAATCAGGGTCACTATATAAATCCTCAAGGGGAGCAGCTTCATATTTGGTGCGAACACTAATAGAATACTCACAAGTTTTTGAATTTAAAAATGGCTCCCTTTCTGTCAGCCTAGTCCAATTAGGGCTTGCCGCTCTTGGATCATTTTGGCAAGGGGGTGGGCAATCTGGCTCTGGCTCTGGCTGCTCAGGGTCTGAACAGTCAATTTCTGGAGCCGTTATACTTCCGCTACTAACATCGTCGCCGAACAATTCGCTTGCCGGAGGAGCATCGGTGGTAACGGCTTCTGGGGCTTCCCCATCTGCTGATGCAATTGATTCGCCTGTGGCGATGTCGGCGGTGATCGAATCCTCAGATCCAGCAATTGTTGGGGGGTGATCGTCAATCCAATCACCAGCTTTTTGTGATATCTGTGTTGTTAGAAAAAGAAACTGAAATAATTCTGTGGCTTCATCCTCGCTAAAATAGAAGCCATCAAGTGCCCTTGTGGTAACATCAGAATTCAAAGCTAAAGACCAAGCCCGTAGTAGCTCAAAATCTGTATCCTTTGTTATAGGACTTCCTTCAGAGTGTCTATTATAGGCTGAAGTTGAGAATATATTATTGGGTGCTGGCTGGTCGTAGTATGCTCCAAAATTAGTATCCATATTTTGGTAAGCTGGTCCTTGAGGTAGACTGTTTCCCTTTTCTTTAACATCATTGTATATAACATCAACAAGGTCATCGACCAACCCTTGTATGTCCTCCAGTAATAATTTCTCCTCTGGAGTCATAACTATGGCGGTCGTGCCAAAAGCTGTGGTTGTAGGATCTGCCATTTTTAGTTCACCCTATTATGCCTGCTGCATATCCAATTACTGCCAAACGGCTCATAATTATTTATTTCATCTGCCATAAGCTTAGCCTTGTGACCATATGTTTGAGGTATCATATACCCGCCAGCGAACGCTGCGACAGGCGATGGAAATCCGGGCGGGTGAAAGTGAGCCGCATAATTTATGATAAGAGATGAGAGCATTCCGTTCAACTCATCAATTCTAGTATTCATATCTTTTAAAGCTTCAGTTAGTCTTAGACCCTTCACTATAGGCTCTAGCTCCATTGTTTCGTCATCATTTCCAGCGATCAAGTCAATGCCATAAGCAGATCCCTCAACTAACTCTCCAGCAGAGTTTCTTTCCTGTGGTGTTCTACCCGTAACAAGCTTTATGCCCTCTCTACCTATAACCCTAACAGAATCAGCCTTTATTCCAATGCCAGATCGAGCTTCGCTCAGTCCAACGTTGCCTGCAACAAGACCAAAGTTTTTGTCTATATCTGTCTTCTGACTTAGGTAGATTCGAGCAGAATCACTTGCAAAATTTGGATTAACATATATATTTGACTTTGGTCCCTCTTTTGTGTTACCCATTTTGCCAACAACAATATCAATAGATCCTGCCTGTGTAGCACCACGCCCACCGTAGCCGCTATTTTTTGGACCGGGACGATCTCTACCAAGAACAATAAAGGCATTGTTAGAATTTTTAAAAACTACTTCACACTCAGCCTGATCGTGAAACGGAACAGCTTCTGGAATATTTTGCCCATTCAGACCCATAGTATCGGCACCAGATGACTGAACACCGTCTTCTACTTGAGCGCGGGCTTGGTCTGGTAGCCCATCTGTATTTTTTAGTGGTTTTTGCTTTTTAGATAATCTGCCCATTTTATACCCTTAAACTACATAAGTGGTAAAAAAACTGTCCCATGTAGGATGATCTTTTGCCACTCTATTAAACTGGGTGCTACCCGGCTGATATTCCCAGTGCCATCTCTCTGATTCAACCGTTCTAATAAATCCAAATTTGTGTGCGTTTTCAATAAGCCACTTATATTCTTTTGTCATAATTTCTGGTCTGGGAACTTGATCTTTTGGCATCCCAGTTTGTAAATCAAATGCAATTCCATTCTGGTGCTGTGATCTTCCGGGGCTTGCGGCACGTCCGGGTCCGTATTCAGCATAAAGTGAATTTTGACCAGATTTTACACCATTACCACATTCATCAGGAACAATAACGTCATCATAGCCCCTAAAAGCAGAGTTTAGCCTCAGCGTAACACCGTCTGTCTGTGCTGCATCCCGCATGGATATATAATAGCCTGCCACGTCTTTTGCAACCGGACAGCCGTCAATAATAACTGTCTCCACTGTACCGCCTCCAAATCTTGATCCTCTCTCCATCACTGGACCGGGGCACAAATCTTCAAGCTCAGCAAACGGGGGAGTATCTGCTGTAGCTCCTGAGTCTGCGCTAAAGATGGTGCTTATAGAATTTAAACTTGCTGCGAAAGCATCGCGGGCAGAGCCAAGCGCATTTGCCATAGGGATCAGCCCAACCTTTTCTCTAATTGATAAAAACCGACCGCCTCTTAAATTTTCACGATCAAAAAAATCAATCATAACTACGTCACCCCTTGACGGCATTGATACATCCATGTCTGAGTCGTTGTCAAGATAGTACCACGGCATAAGATTAAAATTTGCTTTATCAGCAGCGGTCCAATTTTCAGGAGAAACACCTATGTTTGGCATGTTAAGGCAAGAATCAAGAAAATCATCATATGCTTTTATTCTTATTCTTTTTTGAGTATTGAATCCAAGAGAGTATGTACTGACATTCCATGACGGCGTATAATTGTTTTCTGGCTCATGGTCATATTCTTCAGCGTATATACAAATGGCTTTTCTTGGAAACTTAACAACAACGTCGCTTTCCATGCCCTTTTCAACTGCCTTATCAAGAGCGTAATCTGAAGTTAATTCGTCATCCGTTAAGTAAGGTCCGTACTCGTCCAAGGCATCGCCGTTCATGCCTCCTACTATCAAATTAAGACGGGGATCTCTTGAAGTCACTCTTGCGCCCCTCCGTTTATCATCTCAAACAGTTCATTCTTATCAAAGTCCGTCAGGGATGCGCTGGCTGTCTCTTTCTTTTGCATTAGGGCAGCAACCTTGACAAGCTGTTCATTTGATCTCTGTAAAGTCTCGACATATTTTGCTGCTGTAATGCCGACCTCTTTATGGCGTTGTTCGTCCTTGCTCATAAATTGAACCACGTCATCAAGGAGTTCTCTAGTGATCTCCCTATCATCTTGAATATTTTTTATTGCCATCTCAAGATATTCAGACGTGTCTTTCATAGCTTTCCTTCCTCATCCCACTTAATTTTAAAGGCTCTATATTTGATTCTCATTTTATTGAGGTTGTTTACAATCTGCTTTGTGTTTAAACCTGTTATCTCTCTCATATACAAGTAAATAGCCTTCTTGTTAAAAATTTCTATGTTATCACTATTGCTAAGCAATATTCTGATTGCATCTAACACCTTGCGCTCATTGGGCTTTAAATTAGGAATATCCCAAGAGTCAATCTCATGCCACAAGGAGTTCCAAAACTCTTTTTGTTCGCGGGTCTCATCATAGCAATTGTATGTAGCCATATATTTTAGCTTGGTTTCGCTCGGAAGCGTTTCATACTCTACCTCACGCGACCTTTGTCTAGCATTCTTTTTTACTTGGTGGATAAACCAATTTTTTGTAACTACGCTAAAATAAGAGAATGCTTTCGAACCTTTGTCAGCATTATATTTATCTAAAATTGTAGTAAGCCAGATCTTACATTCATCCCTAAGTTCATCGATGTTTGGGAGTGTTGTGAATTTGTATGTAAAAACAATTTTATCAACCATCTCATCAAATGCTGGTTGAATATATTTAACATACAACTCTGTTCGCTCTTTTGGATCATCAGATTCGACAAATCTGATGATAGCATCTTCGTGAACTTTAGTAAAGTATTTTCTTTTTGTTCTTTTTCTTCGCTTACGGTGGTGGGCTCGGGCTGAATCGTTCATCGTTTTCGCTCTCCTCGCCCTCTTCAATTAAAGAAAAAGACAGTTTATATTTTTGTATTTCTTCTTTTAGCATTACCGAGTGTGATAGAAGGTTTCCTAAAGTCTCATCACCATAGAATGCCTCTAATTCATACACACCCTTTAAATGACTTACAAATATGTCTATATCTTCAAACATCTCCTCGACTGTCGCAGAAACGCTCATTAATTCTTTTACCATTTTTGCAGCATACCAAATTGTCGCAATATTGATAATGATAGATATAAAAAGCGATATGTATATAATACTCAGCCAACTCATCGTTCTTCCTCAAGCTGTTTTCTTTGTTCTTTTACTTCTTGCTTAGCTTCTTTTATAAAATTTTCTACTTTTTCGCCTACTTTTGCTTTCTTGTCTGGGCTTCTCGTGCCTGACACGCTAAAGCCCACAGAAGGAATCCTTTCGCAAGCTCCAGAGCCACAGACTGGACATCTAGTTGACTCATGGAACCCATGAAAAGCTGTAAATTGGCTCATGCACTCTACACACCTATAAGCATAACTAGGCATCTGGCTGCTCTTCTGCTGCGTCCTCTAGCCACTGACCGTCTGCGCCAAACTTGACAACTGGTGCATTTTTGACATACAAATCGCCATCCTTAGAAACAAAGTCAAAATTCTCAAGAACAGGGACAATATCACTCTGCTCTAACAGAGACTTTTGGAGTGCCATCATCAGAGCACCTAGAGCTTGCTTAGAAAGTTTCATATCTTCAATAAGATTATTCATTTTTTCTCCTCACCATCTAAAATGGTTTTTGTAATGTTCAACTATAAGATCAATTTCTTGGTCAAAGACCCTCTTAGGCTTCCAACCTAAGTTCCTCAACTTTGTGTCATCTACAGAGTATCTAACATCTTGACCTTCCCTTTTGTAAGATAGGTCAAGTAAACTATCTATGTTCTTGTACTCTATATCATGTCTGCCGTTAAAATAAGAATTGATTACCTTTTTAACAGTGTCCTTATTTTTTTGCTCAAAGCCCCCCTCGACATTAAAAATCTCATTTACAGCGCCCGATTCAATAATTTTAACAACTGCCTGTGCAGTGTCATCGGCATGCAGCCAACTTCTGAAAGGCTCTCCCTGATCATGCAAGCGAATCTTTTTGCCTTGCTGCAAAAGCTTGACGACAAGAGGAATAAGCTTTTCAGGATACTGATAAGTGCCATAGTTATTAGCGGGACGTAAAATTAAGTAGTGCAACCCATAGGTTCTTGCCCAAGCTTTTATTAGCATGTCTGCTGATGCTTTTGAAGCTGAATATGGGTTGCTTGGATTAAGCGGTGACGTTTCAGTAAACGAACCCTCAACAATGTCGCCATAAACCTCATCGGTGCTAAAATGAAACATTATTGGCTTACGTTGCACATTGTCTGGCTTGCGACGAATAATATCTAAAAGATTTTTTACACCATTAATGTTTGATCGAATGAAGTCCGAGCTATCAACAATGCTATTCCCGACATGCGTTTCTGCTGCTATATTGATAATATAATCACAGCTTGGGACATCTTTTAAATCACAAATATCTGCAAATTTTAAAGTAAGATTTTGTAGATCCACTCCTTCACAAAATTGATAAAGATCACTATGCCCATTTGCAGCATAAGTCTGCTTATCAATCCCATAAACTTTCCAGCCCTTTTTCAGACACGTCCTTACGACGTGCATGCCAATAAAACCAAGGCATCCAGTGATTATTATATTCTTCACTTAATCCCCTCTTAGTATTCTATGGCTATCAGAATCAAAATGTTGTGTTGAAAATTCAAATAACTCGGTATCCTCTATAGCCTCTATTTGATGTCTTAAGCCCCTAAAGACATGAAAATTGTCTCCCGGTCCAAGTATTCTTTCTGATGCTCTTTCTATCTGATCGCATGTAGAATATCTTACCATTACTTTACCAGACTGGATGTAGAAAACTTCGTCTTTCAGCTTATGATAGTGCCAAGAACACTTTTTACCTTTCACAAAGTATAAAAGCTTACCACAATATTCATCACAATTTACAATCCACTTTTCAAATCCCCAGCCTTTTGGCACAAATTTAATTTCTGGATCTACACTTGTTTTAAAGCTCATTTATTTCTTTCTCATACTTGTAGACATAATCAGTGCATATCCCTTTGCAGATTGATATATCTAATGTATCATAGTTTGCCTTTTCTGGCAACACACAAATTGAATTATTTATCAGTTTCTTCCCCGGATATGACCAAATATGCCCAAGGCTTGTTAGTGTATAGTCATCTTCTTGGTGCCAAAAAAAATTCCATCTTTGTTTTTCGTGCCACCTTTTTGCCAAGTAGTCAAACGCATCTAAATTTTTTATATGCGTCCACAAGCAACTGGCTGATGCGAGCAAGCCTAGATATTTTTCATTAATTTCATATTGTGGAACATCATGTCCAAGAAAAAGCTTATTATCCACCAGCCACAGATCAATCTCAACAGAGTACCCCTGCTGAACAGCCGAATGAATGTAGTCTGGGTGGTTCTCTTTTTCAGGGTTTGGACCTTCTAGGTTACCACGATGAGCAATAAAAAGATTCTTTCTCATTCAATCATCCATCTATAGTTTTTTTCATTCTTGTCATATGACGACCACCATCAAAGCTCGCATTCTTTAAAGCCTTAATCATTTTGTTTAGTTCGTCATTTGAGACATATTTTTCTGGGACAGAGAAAAAATTAGCACAGTTATGCCTAATAGAATGTTCGGCAGTATATTCATCAAAAATAAGTGCTGCTCGCACACCTGTTAAGTGATTCGCTAAAATATTTACCCCCTGCCCGGTTCTACAGAAACCCATTGCAAAATCACAAGTTTTTTCTTTCATGGCTCGCGCTGCTTGAGTGACATACTCATTATAATCACAATCTTTATTTATTGGCGTTCCAAAATCAATATAAGGTATATTCATTTTTTCTAAAATACTTTTTGCTACTTCTTTAATCGCGAACCCTGAGTGGTCGCTACATAGAGCGACGGGCTTATCTCCAAATCTAGCCGTGGCATGTTCAACAAAAAATTCTAGTTCGGCTGGTGTTCCAAGGACATGCATTTTTTCTGTCTGCTTGATCCCGACCTTTAAACCATCTTGAATAAGGTAGTTGTACATTGGGCAAATATAGAATTCATTTTTTACCCTAAGATCTTCTTCAATCAGTTTTTCAGCATATTTTACAAACATTCTACCCGTCTTGTAATAATATACTCCCACAGCAGCGTTTTGGCTAATAACTACTTTTTCTGCTGTTCTTAAAGCATTTCCGTCCTCATCTAGTTCAACATAACTGTGCGCTGGGCTGTTTGCCTTAAACGTTAACAAGAATCCGTCTAAATCATCTGGAACAGAGGCAGGGTTAAATGTTGGCTGGTAGTAAACATCAGGGGTATAGACAAAGAGCGGCAAATCATTATTAATATGCTCCTTTGCCAAGAGACATGTTTCAACTGACCCTCTGGTTACATGATCAATCACGGTAATTTTTATATCGTCTCCAAACTTATGGCGAAGAATATCATCAATTGCAAAATTGTGTATATGGTCAAGACGAACTGCAAAAATAAGATTACACTCAGACGTATCAAAGGATTCTAGTGCCCAGTCGATCACCTGCTTGTCTTTAGCCATAATAAGTGGCTTGGGCATTGTATAGCCCTCATTAATAAACCTCTGAGCCTTGCCAGCGATTGGCAACAAGACATTATACTTTTTCATTTTTACCTCTACTTTTTAAGACACTGGTTGTATGGTGGTGGGCGAACTTTACGCTCTCTGATATATCATCAGTATCGAGCATACTGTCTATAAAGGAAGACGCAAATATATCTCCTGCGCCAAGAACATTTAAACTTTTATCACCGATATATTCGCCACTAAATGTCTGCTTTTCGCCATTTGTGAAAGTTGTGCTGCCATGAGGACTATGCACAATGACGCCCTTTTTAACTATTTTCCCTAAAATTTTAGCAGACTCTTCAGCGCAATAACTTCTCCACACTCCATTTTTTATCTCCGTTGTTAGGCTTTGAGCCTCAACATCGGAGACTATTAGATAATCAATAAACTCTAAACATTTAAATATTTTTTCTTTTTGTTCTGGTGTGTGAGATCCCAAGCATAAATCTGCCGAGACTATACTGCCTTCTGAAAGACTCTCGATGTCTTTTGGGTTGATCTCCTCTAGGGTATCAATATACATGAGGTGGACCCAAGCAGAGTCCCTAGCAATATCAAGATTATTTAAATCTTTACAAGCACCCCAATTTACTATACTTGTTCTAGAGTTCTTTCGTATATCTGAGATAATAACTGCACTAGATGTTGGTCCACTGCTCTTTTCCAAAAAATAGGTTTTGTTTGGGTGATTTGAGATCATATTTAACATCTGACCTTCTAATATCTCACCATCTTCGTCGTCTCCTATCTTTCCGACTACTTTTATTTTCTTATTACCTCCTAATTCACAAAAGGCACGAAGCATATTGCCTACAGAACCAGCAGCAGAATACTGACCGTGCCCCGCGTTTGATGTACCATTCATGTATCCATCTACAAAATAGACACGATCAAGGATTGTATTACCATAAACAATTAAATCAAAATTTTTCATTTTTGTCCAACCTCTCAATGTCTTCCAGTGTGCAATCAGGCACCAGCTTTTGTTTTAAAAGGGTATCGATAAGTTTCATGACAAAATTTTGACCCCCGTTACAGCCCTCTAAAATTTGCGTTGCTACTTCCTTGACCTTTTCTGGTGCATCGCCGGGACAATAAGAAAATCCAACTTCTTTCATTATATTAATATCAAAAAGGTCATCCCCTACATAAGCCATGTGTTTTCTATCAATTTTGTACTTACTTTCAAATTCTTCAACAAAAGTAGACTTGTCCCTACCTCTTGCGTAATAAAAGTCAATATTTCGGTTTTTTGCCATTGCTTCGTTTACCCTATTATCTCCAGATAAAAAACAAACCTCAACTCCAGCACCACGCATTCTTTTTATAGCTGTAAAATCTTTGTCGCAAAAAGTTTTTGCAAACGGCATACCATCCAAGCCATAGTATTTTTTACCATCGGTTAAAATACCATCTATATCTAAAATTATCATTTTGATTTTCATAAGTTGGACCCACGACTATCTGGGTTTACATCATAACTTTTTAAAACTTTAATTAACTTTTCAGGATATTCTGCAAGGTTCCACTTGCCCTTAACAATCGCTGTTATAAAGTATGGGTAAATTTGACTCTCCCAATGAAAAAGACCTAATTTTTTCTCTGAAGGTAATGTGGAGCAGCAACACACAAAACTATTAGCCATACACGTTTGAGAAGCCCTTAGCTCTAGTTCCCATCCATTTTTTGCAGGAGTTTGCAAGTATACGGATGTTAGGTCTTTAACCTTGCATATTGTTGGCTGAATTGCAAATAAAAGATCCGGGGGGCTGTAATATAGATTATCTGAGTGCTCAAGAAATCTATAGCTTTCACTATAGCTAGCTTTACAGAGTTTGATAAAATTTATCTTTCCACTCCTTACCTTTTCGCAAAATCCACTGATAATTTCTTGCTTTGGCTCTTCAAACAGAAACATGTCTTCGTGATGAAAAATTATGATATCCTCTGGAGGAAGCTGTGCCAAGCAGGTGGATACACGCTGATTATATGGCTGTGAGTCATCATAAAACACACACTCCCATCCATCTGGAACATCATAGCTTCCTTCGTTCACAAATAGATATTTTTTGTAATCAGAGTTATAATATTTGTCAGTCTGACCAAACATTGGCTTCCATGCATCAGAGTAATCAGAGTGCGAATAAAAAACTAAAGAATACATTATTTCTCCTTCTTAGAGACTAGAATACCATGATCTGTAAAATACAGATAGTCTATCTGGGTTTTCAAAAAACAATTGATTGCGTCTTTTGGAGTTTCAACAATTGGCTCTCTGTCATTGAAGCTTGTATTCAACAAAATAGGAACCCCTGTCTTAGTATTCCAGCTTTTAATAAAATTATAATACCATTTGTTATCTTTTTCCGTGACTGTCTGGAGCCTACCTGTTCCATTGAAGTGGACCACTGCTGGGACTTTTTCAGACGCATGTTCTTGAAACTTTAAAGCAAAATTCATATATGGACTATCAATATCGCGGACAAACCAATTCTTTACTTCCTCTCTTAAAATTGACGGAGCAAACGGTCGAAATGATTGCCTATGCTTTACTTTTTCATTAATGATGTCCTTCATATCTGCATGGCGAGGATCAGCTAAAATGCTACGATTTCCAAGCGCTCTTCGACCAGACTCTGAGCCGCCTCCAAAAACAGAAACAATATTTTTGTCAGCTAACAAATCTAGTACAATATCATCATCAGCCTGCACCCATTCAATCTCGTCTTGTCGCTCAATTAAAGATTTGTTTATTAAATCTACATCATATGTCTTTCCAAGATATGGTGTGAAGTTTTCATCCCAAACAATTCTTTCGTTACCCATAATATGGTGGTACAAGTATTGAGCAGACCCTATTGACAATCCAGCATCATAAGGCACAGGCGGCACATACACGCTCTTAATTTCTGGGAACCAATCAAAAATTTTACCCATAGAAACACAATTAAGTGCTACGCCACCTGCAACGCACAAGTTTTCATCATACTCCTCCAGAAACATGCCGATTAAGTGGCGAATCGTGCCCTCGGTAGCGGTCTGAAGGGCTCTTGCAACCTCGTATTGTTCTTCAATATTTCCTGAAGCTTGTTCCATTAGGTAGCTAAAATCAGTTCTTTTGTGCATATTGCTAAAACCTATTTTATCAATATACTTGTCTGTTTTGCCCATAGCCGCCATTGCCATGACAGTGCCTGCCTGATTTCCAATTGGTGTCTTATTAGAAAGCCCAAAGACACAGGGTAGAATGTCGTGCCAAACTAAGCCAATGCTAAAAACTTCAATTGGAATTATTCCAACTGGCTCTATTTTTGTGCCGTTGCCGCGCCATACGGTAATGGATGTGTCAACTAATTTTCCAACACCAACGCCTTCAGAGTCATATTCAACAAAATCCCAACCACCAGCATCAAGCGTTAAAATTAACGATTTTTCATAATTACTAGAGTAAAAAGCATTTGCTGCATGACACTGATGGTGACCAAATTGGTAATAGCCGCCGCCGTTTGTTTTCACTATGTTCTTCATTTTATTGTATGATTCAAGAACTTCTGGATCAAATTTATTTTCTCTCCAAGACTCGGGACCAAACATTTTGTCCCAAGCATCTCCAGAGTATTCACAAGGCAGAGCAGCGCACGGCCAGTTTGTGACATACTTTATATCTTGATAGTCTTCGATACGACTCTCAGCAAACTTAAAAACATCTGTGCCGCTCTCTTTTACACGGGATAACCTTTCCCACTCCTCATGGATAACAGGGACACCATCTTCCAAAATACAATACGAGCAATCGTGCCCTGCTGAAACTCCTAAAATCTTCATTTTATTTTCCTTGAAATAATTTAAATTCTGTTAAGTCGCGATATGGAGGATCCTCTGGGATATCCGGCATATGCTTTGGATAATTTTGCATCAGGGTTAACCCCCTCGCGGCTTGT
>Ga0098038_1000247_pt1 | contig 24884 bp, 35 predicted proteins | sample 5B_taG_FD_75051 | JGI IMG/M metagenome (GOLD analysis project Ga0098038, IMG submission 75051) | Marine viral communities from the Subarctic Pacific Ocean - 5B_ETSP_OMZ_AT15132_CsCl metaG | ecosystem: Environmental > Aquatic > Marine > Oceanic | place: Pacific Ocean | collected 2015-01-08 | reverse complement strand
GTATGGTAAAGATGATGAAATTGAAAAGAACTTAGCTTTGATGTTAGCTGATAAAAAAGTATCAACTATGTATGATGCTACAGATGACAGATACTATGAAGAGATAGATAAAGAAATGTCTAAGTTGTTTCCACAAGATCAGAGCAATAGTAATGTCCAAACTGTTGCACCTGTCAATGGCAGAGCTTCTGTCAAAACTGGACGTAAACAGAGAGTGGTCTTAACTGAAAGTGAAAGACGCACTGCTGATAGACTTGGTGTGCCATACGATAAATATGCACAACAAAAACTCAAATTGCAAAAAGGAGCATAAGATGGCTGATAGATCAAATCGAGAGTCTGCTACTCGTGAAAAACAGGAAAGAAAAGTTGATTGGAAGCCGCCTTCAACCTTAGATGCACCCGAAGCTCCTGTGGGGTATAAACACAGGTGGATAAGAGAACGTGTTATGGATTTTGACGATAAGCAAAATGTCTATAAACGAAGAAGAGAAGGATATGAATTAGTACGTGCAGAGGAGTATCCTGATTTTGACACCCCTGTGGTCGATGAAGGCAAGAATGCTGGAGTAATTGGTCAAGGAGGTTTATTATTAGCACGAGTCCCAGAGGAAGTTGCTGATAGTCGAAATGAATATTTCGCCAAAAAAACTTCAAATCAAATGTCAGTTTATGATCAAGAGTTGGCTAACCAACCAGAATCATCTGCTGGTAGAATCTTAAAGCCAGAAAGAAAATCACAAGTTCGATTTGGTGGGAAGAAAATTTTAAATGATTAAATTTACAGGAGTGTAAAATGGCAAATCAAGATGCTGCTTTTGGAATGCGTCCTTTAAAAATGATAGGTGGACAAGCCTTTCATGGTGGACAAAGCCGATATAGAATCGCTGCCAATTACGGAACTGCTATTTTCCAAGGTGACATGGTTGCTCAAGTCACTGGTGGTACTGTTGAAGTACACGCAGATGGTGGTACTGTTCCAATAGTTGGAGTGTTCAATGGTTGTAGGTTTACTGACCCAACCACGAAAAAGGAAACTTTTTCTAACTTTTATCCTGCAAGTACAAATGCTTCTGACATTGAAGCTTTTATTATAGATGATCCAAATGTTATCTATGAGATTCAATGTGATGCTGCATTTCCTATTGCAGATTTATTTGGTAATTTTGACATCGTATATACAAGTGCAGGTTCTACTGTTACTGGTATATCAGGTGCAGAATTGGATGTAACAACAGGTGCGACCACTGCTGGTTTACCTCTGAAAGCGATTGATATTTCGCAAGATCCAGAGAACAGCGATGTAAGTTCCGATGCAACCAATGTTCAAGTAGTTATTCAAAATAGCATATTTGGACAAAAGGGTGCAGGATTAGCGTAAGGGAGATTAGATTATGGCTATTTCAAGAGCACAACTCGTCAAAGAGTTAGAACCTGGTCTTAACGCTTTATTCGGCATGGAATATGATCGTTACGACAATCAGCATACTGAAATATTTGAGACAGAAACTTCAGATCGAGCATTCGAAGAAGAAGTTATGCTTTCTGGTTTTGGTAATGCACAAACAAAATCTGAAGGTGCTGGTGTAGCATTTGACGATGCAAACGAAGTATATACTTCACGTTATACAATGGAAACAATTTCATTAGCTTTCGCACTTACAGAGGAAGCAATGGAAGACAATTTGTATGATCAACTTGGTAGAAGATATACAAGAGCGTTAGCAAGATCAATGTCACATACAAAGCAAATCAAAGCTGCTGCAGTATTGAATAATGCGTTTGATTCAAGCTTCACAGGTGGTGATGGTAAAGAGCTTTGTGCAACAGATCATCCTTTAGGTGGTGGTGGTACATTCAGAAATGAATTTACAGTCGCTGCAGACCTTAATGAGACATCATTAGAAAATGCTCTTATCGACATTTCACAATTTGTTGATGAGAGAAATATGATTGTGGCTTTAAGAGGTATGAAGCTTATTGTTCCACCAGCGTTACAATTTGTTGCTGACAGATTACTTGAATCAACATTAAGAACAGGTACTTCTGACAATGATTTAAACGCAATTAAAAATATGGGTATGTTACCAGAAGGTTATACAATTAACCATTTCTTAACAGACACAGATGCGTTTTTCTTAAAGACAGATGCACCTAATGGTTTCAAGTATTTTGAAAGAACACCATTAAGTACAAGTATGGAAGCTGATTTCGATACTGGTAATATGAGATACAAAGCTAGAGAGCGTTATGCCTTTGGTTTTTCAGATCCAAGATGTGTGTTTGGTTCACCAGGAGCATAAGCGAACAATTGTTCGTTTTTTATTAAGGGGTCTTTTCAGACCCCTTTTTTTTGTATATACTTAAAATACCTTGACGAAGAATCAACTTCGACATTTGCCAAGACAAGGAGATAATCATGGCTAATACAACCTTTTCAGGACCTTTAAGATCTGAAAGTACGATCAAAACTGTCAGCAAAAATACAACTACTGGAGCTATTACAGAAATAACAACATTTGGAGATGGTCCAGTAAGTCTATCTGATGGTGATGTAACTCTTACAAATGCTACTCATAGTGGTAGAATTTTACTTGTACCAGATGGAACTCAAGACAATACATATACACTTCCAGCACCTGTGGCTGGATCAGTATTTAGATTTGTCTATGCAGGTGGAGCTGCTGATGCAACAGATGCTCTTATAATCACACCTGGTAACACAAACTTTTATATTGGTGGAATCACTCATTTAGACACAAACGCAGATAATGCAACTGTGTTTTCAAATGGCAGCTCAAACAGTAGTGTACAATTAAATGTGCCACAAGCATTTGATATTACGATTGTAGGTAAAGATACAACTAATTATCAAATATTTGGCACTGTTACATCAACAACAGCACCTGCTTTCGCTGATCAATAATAGGAGAGTAATATGGCAGACGCAGTTACCTCTCAAACCTTACAAGATGGTAATCAGATTGCTGTTTTTAAATTTACTAATATCTCTGACGGGAGTGGTGAAGACGCAGTAACAAAAGTTGATGTTTCTGCATTACAAAAAAATGTTCGTGGTGAAGCTTGCACAAGAGCTACAATTGAAAAAATGTGGTGGCAGTGCAATGGCATGAAAGTAAAAGTTTTATTTGATGCTACAACTGACGATTTTTGTATAGAACTTGGTGAAAATCAAAGTGGACATCACGATTACACATCTTTCGGTGGTTTGGTAAATCCTGCTAGTTCTGGTGTCACTGGTGACATTAAGTTTACAACTGTAGGACATAGTTCAGCAGATACTTACACTGTAATTATGCAGGTTAGAAAGAGCTATTAATGACTAGGAAGCAGGATAAACAGCCTCCTAAAACTAAAAAATACTTTCGCTCCACTAAAAGTGGAGCAGGTATGACTAAAGCTGGGGTTGCACGTTATAAACGTGACAATCCTGGCAGTAAACTTAAGACTGCCGTAACAGGAAAAGTTAAACCAGGTAGTAAGGCTGCAAAAAGAAGAAAGTCATTTTGTGCTAGATCTGCTGGACAAATGAAGAAATTTCCAAAAGCAGCCAAAAATCCTAATAGTAGGTTAAGACAAGCAAGAAGAAGATGGAAGTGTTAGATGACGAGTAAAGAATTATTAAAAATGTTAGAAAAACATGAGTCTGTATGTAATGCTAGATTTGACGGTATTAATAACAAACTTAACAAATTAGATACTCGTTTGTGGGGTATCTATGGAGTAATTATAGGAGTAGCAGTTCTTGAGAAGTTTTTTTAATGGTTATGGGCAGGTCACAAATGTCACGTCAAGTGTCAAAACCTCCCCAAAAAAGGAAGTGGAGCAATGAGAGAAAGAGGAAAATCAATTGCAGAAGACCTAAAGGATTTTCTGAAAAAGCACATTGTGCCTCTAAAAAAAGGAGAAGTTCTAAGAGCAACAGGAAAACCACTAAGTGATTGTCCTCAATGTATGAAGAGAAAATATTGGTGTACCTGTTGGAAAGTATTGAAAGGAAGATATTATGCCTAAAGACGCTTGTTATCATAAAGTAAAAGCTCGTTATAGAGTTTTTCCATCAGCTTATGCATCAGGAGCCATTGCTAAATGCCGAAAGGTAGGAGCAGCGAATTACGGAACTGGTGGTAAAAAGAAAGCTAAGAAAAAAGCAATGGGTGGCGTTGTGCAAATGGCTAATGGTGGTGATGTCAAATTTGAAGAAGTCGGAACTACACCAAAATTTAATAAAAAAAATATAGAAAAAGCCATTAGAAAAGTTAATAAGATGTTTGATTCTAGACCATCTAGAGCTAAATTTACTGTAGATTCAAAAGGTAATGTTACTAAAATGTTTAAAAATGGTGGCTCTGTTCCAAAACAAACTAGGAAAAGAAAAACAAAAAATCCAAACATTGCACGAGGTTGTGGTGTAGTTATGAATAATAGACGAAAAGTAACAAAGTTTAGATAATGGCTGTTCGTAAAACAAAAGCTGGTTTATCACTTAAACGATGGTTTAAAGAAGATTGGAAGGATCAAAGAACTGGCAAGCCTTGTGGCAGACAAAAAGGTGAAAAACGTGGCACACCTTATTGCAGACCATCAAAAAGAATATCCAGTAAAACTCCAAAAACTGGATCTGAGATGTCAGCTTCTGAAAAAAGAAAACGTATAGCTCAAAAGAAAAGATTAGGTCAACCAGCAGGTAAGCCTAGAAGAGTTCAAGCAGCTAGGAGAAAAAAGAAAAAATGATACAAGAGCATAAAATTTTTAAAGAAATTAAATCTTGGTCAAAGTATGCCTTAGAAACACCCAATAAAAACTATAACAATTTACCTTCATGTCCTTATGCAAAGTCTGCTTGGAAAAATAATAAAGTTGGTTTTGCACTAAAAACCACAGAAAGTTATGACATAGTATATACTTTAATAAATAAATTCCATGATTCTAAAGATTTAGTTATAGTTGTTGATTTATCTTATGAAAATAATGAAATATTTCACAATAATTTGACTATTTTGAATAGATTAATACATGAAGATAAATTTGACCAAAATGATATTTGGTTAATGGGATTCCACCCTGACGATGATGTAAATGAGCTAATTGATGATGGCACTTTTGCAGAAATAGTAGATGAGGAATATGCTTTGATATTCGTGCAAAGATTAACAAAGCTTCAAGAAAGTGCAAATAAATTGATGAAACTTGGTTATTATGATAAATATTATAATGAGTACAATGTTGAAGAAATTTATGAGCAAAGACAAAAATACTATAACCAACTTAAAAGGAGACTAAAATGGCAATGAGTCCAAGAAAAATGATGTCCATGTCAAAAGACATGGCTAAAGCTGCTAAAATGATGATGGGTGGCAAAGTAAAAAAAATGAGAGGTGGTGGCATGGCTGCAAAGAAAATGCGTGGTGGTGGCATGGCTAAAAAAATGAAAAAAGGTGGTAAAGCCTAATGACAACCTCAAGTTCCACAAACTTTGAGTTAGATGTAGCAGAGTACATTGAAGAGGCTTTTGAGAGATGTGGTTTACAAGCTAGAACAGGCTACGATTTGCAAACAGCTAGACGTTCAATGAACATCATGTTAGCTGAATGGGCAAATCGTGGCTTGAATCAATGGACCATCGAACAAAGAACTCAAGCTTTAACATCAGGAACAACTGAATACAGTTTCAATACTGACATTATTGATGTCCTATCTGTTGTTGTCAGAAGAAGTGGAACTGATTTTAGCATGAGTAGAATTAGTAGGGACACTTACATTAACATTCCAACTAAATCAACTACTGGTAGACCAACACAATATTTTCTTGATAGACAAATAACACCTAATTTAAAACTCTATCCTACACCAGAAAATAGCACAGATGTTTTGGTTTATGATGCTTTAACTAGAATGCAGGATGCAGACACACAAGTTAACACACTTGAGATACCATTTAGATTTTTTCCGTGTTTAACTGCTGGACTTGCATATTATATTGCAATGAAAAGAGCTCCTGACAGAATACAATTACTCAAAACTGTGTATGAAGAGGAGTTTGAGAGAGCAATAGGCGAAGATAGAGATAGATCTTCTTTTAGTATTACTCCAAAACTTGATTACTATAAGGTTGGCTAATGGCTTTTGCTAAAGGTAAATATGCTTATAGGATATCTGACAGGTCTGGATTTCGTTATCGTATTAAAGATATGAGAAAAGAATGGAATGGTAGCATTGTTGGATATGACGAATATGAAGAAAAACATCCACAACTAACACCACCAAGAATAAGAACTGATCTTGAAGCAATAAGAGATGCTAGACCAGATGTGGAGGATGACAATAAAAAGTTTATAGTTTATACTAATACTGGATTAGGTAACTTAGGAAGTTTATTAACAAGTTTTAGTGCTACAGCTTCGGTTGGTACAGTTACAGTGAGCATAACATGAGTTTTACATTAACAACTTTAACAAATTCTATTAAAGAATGGACTCAAAACGATGAGTCTGTATTTGTAGCTGAAATACCTTTTTTTATTAAAAATGCTGAAGAAAGAATTTTTAAAGTTGTTGATTTAGATTACTTTAGAAAAAACGCTACTGGAACGATGACAGCTAGTAATAAATTTTTGCAGAAGCCCTCTGATTATCTTGCAACTTTTTCATTATCTTTTGTAAAAGACAGTACAAATATTTTTCTTTTACAAAAAGATGTTAATTTCATACAAGAGTTTACACCAAATCCTGCAACCACAGGTACTCCCAGATTTTATTCATCTTTTGATGTCGATAATTTTATTGTGGCTCCAACTCCAGATTCTAGCTATGCAGTGGAATTGCATTACTATTATAGACCTGCATCGCTTACAACGGATGACTCAGGCAGCACTTGGATAAGCACTAATGCTCCTGATGCTTTATTATATGCTAGTTTAATTGAAGCATATACTTTTATGAAAGGTGAGTCAGATTTAATTCAATTATATACTGCAAGATTTACTGAAGCCATGAGCAGACTAAAGATATATGGTGAGGCACAAGAAAATACAGATGCATATAGAGAGGGATTAGTTAGGATTCCAAAACAATAAAGGTAGCAAAAATGAAAAACAAAAGCATAGCTATTGTTGGTCTTGGCAATAGTTTTTCAGAATATATATTAGCCAAAATTAGAAGTGAAAAATTTGATGAGGTATGGGCTATTAATGCAATGTCAGGTGTAATATACCATGACAAGTGTTTTATGATGGACCCTCCATCAAGATTTCTTGACACACCTAATGCAGGAAAGCAAACTAATATAATGTCAGATAGATTAAAAGTTAAACTCAATGTACCTATTTTTTCTTGTACATTAGATGAGAGATGTCCTGATGTTGTAGAATATCCTCTACAAAAGGTGCTTAAAAAAACTAAATATGCTTATCTTAACAATACGGTTGCTTATGCACTTGCTTATGCAGTGGCAGAAGAAGTCTCTGATTTGCATTTATACGGTATAGATTTTACACACAAGGCAGTTAACTTTGCAGAAGCAGGTAGAGCTTGTTGTGAATTTTGGTTGGCAATTGCAGTATCAAAGGGAATAAAGTTACACATAGCAAATAATTCTTCTTTATTAGATACTAATGTTTCAGAGGATCAAAAACTGTATGGCTATCATAGACTTGATGATCCACTTGTTTCTACTACAACACAAGGTAGTATGTTAATTACAAAAAAATCAAAATTAGAACCACCAGAACCATTGGATGCAACGCCTAACATAATTGGTAGAGAAGATATTCCAGGTGTAACATATGAGGAGAAAAAAAATGTTTAACGTAAGTGTTTCGGAAGTAGGAAGTGTAAATGTTAAGACTTCAGATCAAGGTGGATTAAGCAATGAACAGATTTCAGATTTAGCTGTTGATAAAATAGTTAGTATTTCTGATCAAGCACCACCACATATAAGACAACAAGCTAATCAATTTAGAGAGCATCTTAAAAAAGTGTTGTATCATTATCTTCTATTGGCAAGAAGAGAAGAGCGTGGTACTATAATTCAAGCCTTGAGATCAAGTGGTCAAAAGGAAACGGCTGAATATATAAGGAGACTCTAATATGGCTATAGCACAAGCAATGTGTACTTCCTTCAAAAAAGAGTTATTAGAAGGTGTACACAATTTTAAAAACTCTGGTGGTGATGATTTTAAGTTAGCACTTTTTGCAGAAGGCACTGGAGCTAAATCATCAACAACTGCAACATTAGGTGCAGCAACAACTGCACTTGTTACAACTGGTGAAGTAACCTCAAGTGGTTCATATACAACAGGTGGAGCAAGTTTAACAAGAGTAGATCCAACTACATCTGGTACTACTGCGTTCACAGATTTTGCAGATTTAAGTTTTACAACTGCAACAATTACTGCAATGGGAGCTTTAATTTACAATAGTTCCGATAGTAACAAAGCTGTTTGTGTATTAGATTTTACATCTAACAAGACTTCAACATCTGGTACATTTACAATTCAATTTCCAACTGCTGACGCTTCTAACGCTATTATTCGTATAGCTTAACCGAACAATTGTGAGGTTCTATGGCTAACGGCTGGGGACAAGGCACTTGGGGTGCTGTTGGATGGGGTGGCATTGGTAACACCTCTTTTGCCGTTACTGGTGTTGCTGGTACGACAGCCGTTGGTGATGAAGGCACTACTGCTGGATCTACAGTAGTAGAAACTGGTTTACAAGCAACTGGATCTATAGGCACTGTGTTAGCCAGCAGTGTGCACGTTACAACAGTTAGTGGAATTTCTAGCACTGGGTCTGTTGGCAACGCTGTAGCTTCAATTCCTATAAGTGTAACTGTTACTGGTTTTGAAGCCACAATTGGATTTTTATCTGGTTGGGGTAGCTCTGCTTGGGGTGATCACATATGGGGTGGTGGTGTATTTGCTGATGTTGGGCAAACCATAACACCAGCTACTAATGTTGCATCAGCTCTTGTTCAGACTCCTACAATTACTGGAACATGTACATTCAGTGTTACTGGAGTTGCAGGAACAACGGCAGTTGGAGATGTGTTGGCTGCTGCTGGAGCTAGAGTTGTTGAAACTGGATTAACTGGTACAATAGGTTTTGGTGATGAGTCCGTAACTGCAGGAGCAGTTGTTTCAGCTACTGGTGTTTCTGCATCAATATTAATAAGTGCATATTCTGCTACAACAATAACTTATACAGTTACAGTTGTTTCTGGTAATCCTTCAAATCATCCTTATTACAATCAAGGGTCAACAAATAAATATGCAATTGACGGATCAACTGCCACAGCAGACGTTGAATTAGATCTTTATGAACGTAACACCTATAAATTGGATCAAAGTCATAGTAGTAATGATGGTCATCCGATTAATTTTTATGAAGATGCAGCTAAAAGCACTGCATATTCCAATGGTATAACTTATTATTTAGATGACGTTGAAGTTACTCAGAGTGAATATGTAAATGATACAAATTTTAACGGAGCTACAAACAGGCATGTTTTAATAACTGTTCCAGAAAAAGCACCTACTTTACATTACCAATGTTACAATCACAATTTGATGGGTTATACTGCTAACACTCCAATTGTTTATGACCTATTAACAACAACTGGAGCACCTGTTACAACTGTTGTCGGAACAACTGGATTAGGTAATGAAACAGTAATCATTGATGTAAGTCCTGTAGTGTCTGGATTAGCAGGATTAACTTTCTCACTTACACAATCATTACAGGGCGATAATTTGTTTGGATCAGATATTTCTTCAGATAGAGTTGCACAAATAGGGTCTTGTGTGTTATCTTTAACAGGAGTTAGTGCTACTGTCTCTACTGGCGAGGAGCAAGTTTATAGTTTAATTGTGCCAGATCAATTGGCTAATTGGATTGAAAGGGTCGCATAATGGCAACATATGTTAATAATTTAAGGTTGAAAGAGATAGCCACAGGTGACGAATCTGGAACTTGGGGTACATCAACAAATACAAATTTAGAATTAATTGGTGAAGCACTTGGATTTGGCACAGAAGCCATAACGACAAATGCTGATACTCATACAAGTACAATAGCAGATGGAGCTAGTGATGCTGGTAGAGCGATGTATATTAAATATACTGGTACATTAGATTCAGCATGCACAATCACTATCGGTCCAAATACGATGAAAAGAGTGCATATTATTGAAAACGGAACAAGTGGATCACAAAATATAATTATATCACAAGGTAGTGGTGCTAATGTAACTATTCCTCCTGGAGATGCTAAAGCAGTTTATTTAGATGGTGCAGGAAGTGGAGCAGCAGTCGCTGATGCTTTTGCGTCTTTATCAGTAGTTGATTTAAAAGTTCAAGACGATCTAAGTTTAACCTCAGATTCTGCTATATTAAACATGGGTGCTGACAATGATGTAACATTAACACATGATGGTACAACTGGAGTAACAATAGCAGCAAATCCTATTACACTTGATTCTGCTGGAGATATCACTTTAGATGCAGATGGTGCAGACATTATTTTTAAGGATGGTGGCACAACAATCGCAAAATTTATAAATTCCTCAAGTGATTTTGTAATAGCCACAGATGTTGACGATAAAGACTTTATTATTAAAGGACAAGATTCAACAAGTGAAATAACTGCTTTAACAATAGATATGTCTGCTGCAGGTGCTGCAACATTTAATAATGATGTAACTGCGTTTTCTGATAAAAGATTAAAGACAGACATAAGTCCTATTGATAATGCCTTAGAAAAAGTTATGAGGATGCAAGGTATTTATTACAAAAGAAACGATGTTGAAAATGCTAAAACTCAAGTTGGTGTTCTAGCACAAGATATGGAAACTATTGTACCAGAAATAGTGTTAACAGCAGATGATGAGATGCAAACAAAATCTGTAGACTACGGTAAGTTAACAGCAGTTTTGATGGAAGCAGTCAAAGAACTTAGCAATGAATTAAAACAGCTTAAGCAACAAATTATTAACGGAGGTTAATCGGTGACGATACCAAGCTCTGGACAATCTCTATCGTTTTCAGCGTTAAGAACAGAATTTGTTGGTGGTTCAAGTGCCATCAGTCTTGGCGATCTTTACAGAGGTGGCTCAAACATTAGAGCAAAGCATCCCTCTAATCCTGCCACAAATGATGCAGCAGGTGTTCCAGAAAGTGGTGCTTTAGATGTAAGTGATTTTTACGATCAAGCTAAAAGTTTTACATTTACATATTCCTCTGGTGCTACAGATCAAAACTTATCTGACTTGTTTGGATCTACAGATTATGGAGTAGACTATCCAAAAAATGTAGTCATTCCAGATTCAGTAACTTTAGGAACAAACAACACTTCTGAATATGCTCTTGAGGCAGATAGTGGTGGTGATGGTACAATTACTATCACAAATAATGGAACTATCATGGGTGCTGGTGGAGCAGGTGGATCAGGTGGAAGTGCTAATAGTGGTGCTGGGTCTGCTGGATCTGCTGGTGGTGATGCTTTCAAAGCCTCTGTAGCAGTGACTTTTGTAAATAATGGAAGTTTACTAGCTGGAGGTGGAGGTGGCTCTGGTGGTGGAGGAGGAGGTAAAGGTGGCAATCTTTCTCAACAACAACAACAACAGACCACTGCTCAACAAGGTCCAACCTATCAACATTCACCAGGTGATAATGCTTCTATGTGGGTTCGATTAAATGGTTCACCTGGTCCATACCAAAGTCCAGCATCAAATGCTTTTACACTTTATCAAGGTACAACTAACAACACTTATGGATCAAGAGCAAGATTTGGAGGTGGACCACCAGGCACTGTTAATTTACCTTATAACTCTACATCATATACTCAAGGTCAATATACTTATTACCGAGGTCCTCAACAGCAATCAAGTCCTATAGGTGTTTCTATGGAATTACAAGGTTGGGGACAATCAATAAGATACGCTATTTACAGACAATACCCACAATCACAACAACAGCAAACACAAGTAACTGGACATAATGGTGGTGCTGGTGGTGCTGGTGGTTTAGGTAGAGGTTTTAACAATCAACCAGGTGGTGATTCTGGATCAAGTGGATCAAGTGGATCAACTGGTTCTGCTGGAAATGGTGGTGCAGGTGCTACTGGAGGTGCTGGTGGAGATTTTGGAGCAGATGGTTCTGCTGGATCTACAGGAACAACTGGCACCAGTTCATCAACATCAGGTTCTAGTGGTGGTTCTGCTGGAGCCGTTGGAGCAGCAGGTAAATCAATAGAAGGATTTTCAAACGTAACTTTTACAAATAATGGCACAGTTTCAGGAGGCACGGAATAATGGCAACATATGCTTGGAAAATAAATAAATTATACACAAAAAATATTACAAAAAGTGGAAAAACTTACACTGATGCTATACTTAGGGTTGATGCAACATTGACAGGAACTAGTGAAACAATTGGTAGCATATCTGCTGAAGGTGGTTTTGATTTAGACATGAATGTAGACAATATAGATAGTAGCTTTACTGCATATGGATCTGTTAAAGAAGCAGATGTTAAGACATGGGTTGAAAACAGAATAGATTCTTCAATACTAGCAAATATTAAAGCAGAGATAGAGGCTGATATTGACTTTCAAGAAAAAGTTAATGGCTCTTCTCCTAAAGGCAGTAATGATTCTGATGGTAATTTCGTAGCTTCTTTTCCTTGGTCATAATGTTTGACTTATATCTTTATTTCTTATAGATTTATCTATAAGGTAGCAAAAGATGATCAATAAAAAATTAAAACTTTTAGAACAAGACCATGCTAGATGTTTGTCTATGCATATGGCACATGTAGAAAATCAAATACAACCAAGTAAAGATGAAATGTTTGCTGGATCAAAAAGTGTGTACGCTGATCCAGTTTTTGAAAATTTACTAAATTTTATTAAACCAAAAATAGAAGAATCTTATGGAAAAGAATTAGTGCCAACCTATTCTTTTTGGAGAACTTATTTTAAAACACAAGATTGTCCACCTCACAAAGATAGACCCAGTTGTGAAGTGAGTGTAACTCTTTGTATAGATGCCTCTCACAAAGAAGATATATGGTCGATAAATGTAGAGGATGAAATTTTTAAGTTAAATGTTGGTGAGGGTGTTATATATAATGGTTGTGTTCAAGAGCATTGGAGACACGAACTTAAATATGATTGGCATCGTCAAGTCTTTCTTCATTATATAGAAAAAGATGGTCAATATTATCCAGAATATAAGTACGACAAAAGACCAGATTTATACCATGACACGGCAGTCACACAATGAAAAGAAACATAATTGTAGCAAAAAAAGCACTATCTTCAGAATTTTGTGAGAACATAATTAAGCTACAAAAAAATGAGATGGTTTTCAAAGGTAGTATTGGAGATGGCGAGGTAAACAAAAAAATAAGAGATAGTGAAATTTGTTTTTTTAATGGTAGCCTTAAATATTTTGAACTATATAAACCAATACTTGAATTAGTAGATAGAGTTAACAAAGAATTTTATCAATTTACTTTAATAGAACCAGAAACATTTCAATTAACTAAATATGATGAAAAAAATAAAGGTTTTTACAAACCACATATAGATGGTTTTTACGAAAACCCACCAAATCAACCAGTTAGAAAACTATCGATGTCTGCACAACTTACATCACCTGAATATTATGAAGGTGGTCAGTTAGAGTTTCCAGACGATAAACAAAATTTTGTACAAGAAGATGCAAGAGAACAAGGAACAGTTGTTTTCTTTCCGTCTTATTTAAATCACGGAGTCCAACCAGTCACTAAAGGTATCAGGTATAGTCTAGTGAGTTGGTTTCTTGGTCCATCATTTAGATAAAAGGAATAGATATGGATAAAAATGAATTTACAAAAAAGTGTAGCGAGTTTAGCACCTTTGGTGACTGTTATTATGCTGTGTGGGACAATTTTCTTCCGTTGCAAGATTTTGGTTTGTTGAAGGATTATATGACTACAGGAATGGGTTGGAATGTAAGTCAAAAAATAAATGCATACGATACATCAAATGAAGACTTTTATCTTGCTAAACTTATATTTAATGTCCAAGACTATGCAACAGATCAATGGAGAAAAGATGTTGATATAAATCCATTTATAAACTTGACATCCAAAATACATATTAATGCTTTGATGAGAATTAAAGCTAACTTGTATGTTAGAACAGGAGCTCATAATATACACGCACCACATATAGATTATGAAATGTTTCATCAAGGAGCTTTGTTTTATGTGACTGCGTGTGATGCTCCAACTTACATGGCAGATGGCACAGAGATAGAAGCCATAGAAAACAGATTGTTGATTTTTAATGCAGCAACACCACATTCAAGCTCCTCGCCAACTAATGTTCCTTTTAGAATAACTATTAATATAAATTACTTTGGAGCAGGACCAAGACTTGAGTATATTAATGACAGAGCATATTCAAGACCCACTCTTATTTCTGAAAATTTTCCAAAGGGTTAGTTTATATGAGTGATACAGAATTACTTCTTTTCTCAGGGGGTATAGATAGCACAGTATTACTAAAACACTTTTTGCAAGAAAAGAAAAAAGTAAGAGTGCTTTATATTGAAATGGGTTGGGCAAAAAGAGCACAACCAAGAATTAGATTACAAAACATTGCAGCGAATAATGTTCTTAAATATGTGAGAGAAAAATATGGTGACTTTGAGTATTCACAAGCCACTGTGTTAACAACTTTAGACGAGCATGATGAACGCAGTTATTTTGGTTCTGATAATCAATGGGGTGCTTTTTTTGCTTCTCAGTTCTGTAATACTTATGGAATAAAAAAAATGTGGATAGGGCATTTTACTTTTTCTGACGATATCTTAAAAGATAGATACAACCCTGATGATTTTTATGGTTTAGGCACTTATCCTGGATATTTCACTCACGAAAACTTTCAATATTTTTTGGATGTAGGAAATAGAGGCACTAATCAAGATATTCAGTATTGCACTCCAGCTACAATTTACAAAGGCACTGGCATAGATAGTTTTAAAAACAAAAAAGAATCTTGGGATTCTTTGGAAATGGATTTAAAAAAATTAGTTAGAAGTTGTAACTCAGGTGATTGGACTTGTGATATATGTCCTAAATGTAAATCACATAAAAAATATGGTATTATTGATAAAGAAGGTAATCCATTATGAACTCCGTATATTCAATAATGACACCTACAAAAATAGCTCTTGGTAAAATAACAAGAAGTATTAACAAGTCTTTTATTGATGATGTAAAAAAATATCCCATACAGAATGAATATGTAGTAAATAATAAAGTAAGATCTTGTGTTGAGCCAAAGTTTTTTAGTAAAATGGACTTACATCAAATTATAGAAATACAAGATAAATACATTAAACCATATATTTCAAATGTGTTGTTAGACTTGTTTGTTGATTGCACTCATTACTGCACTAGTTTAAGAGACGCTATTGTAAGATATCCGAAAAACATGGATATGATGGATATGTGGATGACTGAGTTTACAGAACAAACACATTTTGAATTACATACACATCGATCTGCACCTGGTTATTATAGTTTTGTTTGGTATTTAAAATGTGATGATATTAGAAAAATTTTATTTATAGCAGAAAATAAAGAACATGAAATAACAGTTCAAGAAGGAGATATAATACTATTTCCAGGTTGGTTGCCACACAGATCTTTTGGTCGAGATAGTGTAATATGTTCAGGTAATATTAAAGTAGATGTTCAAATTCCATGAGTACATTGTCTCCACCCATCCATAGAGCAACTACAATTACAAGTTCTAACATGGAAGATTTTAGAACTAAAAATAAATATGGAAGAGAGGGTACACCAACAACTAATTTATTAATTAATCGTTTGTCTAATCTTTATAATGCACATGGTTGCGTTTTAACACCTTCTGGTATGACTTCTATAACAGTAGCATTGATGTCAATTTTAAAATCAAAAGATCATATTTTGATACCAGACTGTGTACTAGAATCTGCAAGAAGATACATTGAACAAGAGTTTCCTAGACTACAAATAGAGTTTACTTTTTATAATCCAAGAAATTTAAAAAAATTAGAAACTTTAATAAAAAGAAATACAAGAGCAATCTATGTTGAAAGTCCTGGTGCATATACCTTTGAATTAGCAGATGTAAAAAATGTACTTCGAATTTGTAAAAAACGTAATTTAAAATCCATTGTAGATAATACTTGGGCAACTGCTTTATATTTAAATCCATTTGATTTTGGTGCTGATATTGTTATTGAAGCTATAAGTAAATACGCCTCAGGTCATTCGGATGTATTGATGGGTGTGACTTTAGCTAACAAAAAATATTTATCAGAACTACAAAGATGGTGCAGAAACAGTGGAATATGTGTTAGTTCTGATGATGCTTATTTAGTTCTAAGAGGTTTAGATACATTGTCTATTAGATTAAAAAAATCATCTAATAATAGTATTGAAATAGCAAAGTTTTTAGAAAGTAAAGAAGAAATAAAACAAGTCATTCACCCTGCTTTAGAAAGTCATCCAGATTATCAAGTATGGAAAAAATATTTTAAAGGTGCTTCTGGTGTTTTTGCTGTGGAGTTTAAAGATAATATTTCAAAAGAAGCTGTAAATGAATTAGTAAATAATTGTAAGATATTTAAAATAGGCACTTCGTGGGGGGGGAATCATAGTTTATTAGCAACAACAGACGTATCTAAAATTAGAAAATTAAAATCAAGTTATGTGCCGTCTGGTCAATATTTAAGAATTTATACTGGCACAGAGGACATTGAAATTTTATTAAATGATTTAGATTTTGCTTTTAAAAGAATGAAACAATATGTTCTTTCAAGAGTTGGTGACGCATATCTTATGTTTTGGTAGAGGAGGACTTTAATAATGGATAAAATAGTGGATGTAAAAAACTTTATCGTTACTATTGATAATGCTATAAAACCAAAAATTTGTGAAAAAATTATTGAAAAATTAAATTCACAAAATAATTTTATAGTTTCGAATCAACCACAAAGAGTAGACAAACAATGGGATGGGCAGTCAACTTTAGAATCCATGACCACAGATGATTGTTCTAAAGTTTTTTCAAAAGCATTAGATGAATATTTAAATTTATACAAACAAATTTTTCCGAACAATTGTTCTTCATTTTTTGAAGATGGTAATATTTTTTTTGAAAACTTTAAATTTCAAGAAACGCCTATTTCTGGTGGCTTTCATAATTGGCATAGTGAAAATAACGCTGGTCCATACGAAAGCAAAACAAGATTTTTAGCTTGGAGCATTTTTTTAAATGATGTTGAAGAAGGTGGAGAGCTTGAGTTTTTAAATTATTCTATGAGAATTAAGCCGAAAATAGGATCTATGGTTTTATTTCCAGCCTATTTTACTCACACTCATAGAGGTAATCCACCTATTAGTAATATTAAATATATAGCCACGGGTTGGTATAGACATTTTTCACATTAAATTGTAATATTATTTTACTATGCCAATTACATCTTTAAAATTTAGACCTGGTATTAACAAAGAAACAACATCTTATTCCAATAAAGGTGGTTGGAATGATTGCGATCTTATTCGTTTTCGTTTTGGTTATCCAGAAAAACTTGGTGGATGGGAAAAATATGCAGTCACCACTTTTTTAGGGACATCTAGATCTTTACATGCATGGGCAAATTTAGAGGGTGATAAGTACCTTGGTATTGGTACAGAAATAAAATTTTATATTGAAGAATCCCTTGATTTAAAAGACATAACTCCAATAAGAAGAAAAGTTGAAAATGGTGTGACAACTGTTGACTTTGATGGAGATACTATAAAATCATTGGTAACTGGAAATGCAGGAACTAGTGCAGTGGGTACAGTTGTAATAGACAATGCACAGACAATTTCTGTAGAGTCAGAAAATCCAGTAGATGAATTAAAAGTAGTTGGCACAACAGCAGTTGGCACTCCAACAATTATTACAAATACAACACTAGTAGACATAGGAATGAATACAGCAGTAGGTAATGTAACAATATCTGTTACAAATGAATCAACAGTTACAGTGGGTATTTCTTAAAATGGCAATAACATTTACAACAACTACATCTTCTGCTTCGGTAACTGTTAATGATCCTAATCATGGAGCTGGAACTGGTAGTTTCGTTACATTTAGTAACGCTAATACTGGAAACAGTGCTCTAAATACTAAACTAGACAATGAATTTTCTATAACATCTGTAACTGATAGTGCAAATTATGTAATAACTTTAAGTGGTAATGCTGATGCAGCTCTTACAGGAGCTGGCTCTGCTGATGCCGAATATCAGTTTAATATAGGTATAAACACTGTTGTGCCTGGTACTGGTTGGGGTGCAGGAAAATGGGGTGGTACAAATAGCTTTGCTTTAACTACAACAATAAATGAGGGTGCAGAATTTTCTAATTCTGATACAACGCTTACTGTCACTACTGCTTCTGGAATTGTCGCAACAGATGTTATATTGATTGATAATGAATTATTAACAGTTACAAATGTCTCTTCAAATAATTTAACAGTTACAAGAGGATCTGAGGGAACAACAGCATCTGCTCATGCTGACGGAAGTATTGTACAGTTAGCCACTGGTAATACAAATTCCACTGATGATTTTACAGGATGGGGAGAAAGATCCAACGATACAATTACTGGAGAATCACTACGTTTATGGTCTCAAGATAATTTTGGAGAGGATTTAATATTTAATCAGAGAGATGGTTTTTTATTTTACTGGGACAAAACTCTTGGCACAAGCACACGGGCTAAGTCATTTTTAGAATTATCTGACGCAGCTCCTTTTAAATCAAGAAAAGTAATAGTCTCTGAACGAGATCGTCATGTTATTTGTTTTGGAGCAAGTCCTTTAGGTTCTCAGGAACAAGATAGACTTTTAGTTAGATTTAGCTCTCAAGAAAATCCTTTTTTTTGGACACCATCTGCTACAAATACTGCAGGTAGTTTAAGAATAGGTTCAGGATCAGAGATAATTACAGCAGTCAAAACAAGAAGAGAAATAATTATTTTAACAGATACTTCTGTACATAGTATGCAATTTATAGGACCACCTTTTACTTTTGGTATAAATCAATTAGCTAGTGCGATAACTGTCCGTGGATTTAACAGTGCAATTGCTGTAGGTGATGCTGTTATGTGGATGGGCTATGATCGTTTTTATATATATGATGGTCGTGTCCAAGTGATTCCATGTTCTGTTAGAGATTTTGTACTTGGAGATTTTAATGAAAATCAAGCAGGTAAAGTTTATGCAGGAGTAAATTCAGCTTTTGGAGAGGTCTTTTGGTTTTATCCATCAACCACAAATTCAGTATCAAATGGTGGTGATGGAGAAAATGATAAATATGTAGTGTATAATTATGATCAAAAAATATGGTATGTAGGTAACTTAAAAAGAAGTTCGTGGTTAGATCGTGGAGTTTATCAATATCCTATAGCCACTGACTCTAATCTTTTGTACAACCATGAAAAGGGTAATGATAATGATGGCACTGCTTTTACATCATTTATACAATCAAGTCCTATAGATATACAAGATGGTGATCAATTTGTATTTTTGAGAAGAATGATACCTGACGTTAGCTTTGATAATAGTGATAATGATATAAATGAAAGCGATAAAAAAGCTTTGTTTTCATTAAAAGCACAAAGATCTCCTAATGGTGGTTTTGTAAAAACATCTGAAAATATTGTAACATCATCAACAGAAATCAATCATTTAAGATTAAGAGGCAGATCTTTTGGATTAAGAGTTGAAAGCACTACACCAAAAGTTAATTGGAGACTTGGAACAAATAGAGTTGATTTAAGAAGGGATGGAGATAGATGAGTAGACAACTTGTACCACCAAATTTCTCCTTGCCACCAGATGAGTATGATCCACAATATTTTAGTGAGATGGTAAGAAGTTTAAGTCAGTTGGTTAATCAATTGCAAAATCCTGGTGAATTACGTGGTACAAAAATAACACTTACTGATTTACCAACATCAAGTGAGGGTTTAGAAGCAGGATCATTATTTAACGATAATGGAACAATTAAAGTTAAGACATAGACGTAATAATAAATATAGGTTAATATAGAGCCATGAGTTTAGGTAAGTTATTAAAATCTGTTGCACCCATAGCTATTGGAGCGTTTTTAGGACCTGCTGCACTTGGCACTACTGGTATGAGTCCTTTCTTTCAAAGAGCCGTTACTGGAGCTTTAACTTCTAAATTAATGGGTGGCAAAACTAAAGATGCGTTAAGAGATGCGTTGATTGCAGGTGTTGGTGGTGCTGCTTTTGATAGTTTTAGTGGTGCAGAACAGGCTGCTGGTCAAGCTGCAAACCGAACAATTGCTCAGTCTGGAGCAAAAACAATGGCTGGAAACCCAGAAATTGCTGCGAAAATGGGAGTGAGCTCAGTTCCAACAGAGGCAGCAACCAAAGGAATTGCTGAGACTTTTAAACCAAGAACATTTAGTGCAGAGTTGCTTAAGTCTGCTGGTGTTGGTGGCGATAATTTATTGGCAAGACTGTTAAATACTCCAATGGGTGAGGGTTTAACTGCAGGTCTGTTAGCTCAATTATTATCAGGTAGTGATGAGCCAACTGACGATCGAACAGCATTTGAAAAAAGACCATTTGGTGCAGGAGGACCTGGTGGAAGAATAGGTGGCATAACATATGCTGCAGATGGTGGTAATATAATGGATTTTCCTAGAAGAACTGGTGGCATAGATCCATCTGAAGGATCAGGAACAAAAGATGATGTTCCTGCAATGTTAATGGCTGGTGAATTTGTTTTGACAAAAGATGCTGTTAAAGGATTAGGTGATGGTAATTCACGTAAAGGCATACAAAGAGCATACAATATGATGGATAACTTAGAGAAGAGGGCATAATGTCAACACAAACAGTTGAAAATATACAAAGATTACCCCCTTTTTTAGAGGGCTTGCAAAAAAGATTATTGCAATCAGCTTTTGGTATATTTGATGGTGAAGATCAAACATCTCCAGGGTTAATTGATTCTCCTTTAAATCTTCCTGGTTTTCAAATTGCTGGTATGGATCCATTAAGAGAAAAGGCAATTACGTTAGGAGAAAACCTAACTGGGTCATTCAGACCATTTATAGAAGGTGCTAGAGATCAAACTTTAGCTGCACAGCAAGCACTTACATCAGGATTGCAATTTTTACAGCCAGATGCTATCGAACAATTTCAAAATCCTTTTCAACAGCAGGTTATTGATGCCTCTATGAGAGAGCTTAACAGGCAAGCTGACATGAGAAGAGCTGGAGCAGATGCACGAGCAATTCAATCAGGAGCCTTTGGTGGATCACGAGAGGGAGTCCAAAGAGCTGAAACAGAGAGAGGATTACAACAAGTTAAGGGTGATACTCTATCAAGATTATTATCACAAGGCTTTACAACTGCTTTGCAAGCAGCACAAAATGCAGGTCGATTATCAGGTGGTCTTGGTCAAGCATTTGGAACTCTAGCTGGTACAACAAGTGATATTGGCAGATTACAACAAGCTTTAGGTCAAGCAGATGTTTCACAACTATCTCAACTTGGTGCATTAAGACAAGGACAACAACAGGCACAATTAGACGCTAATCGAGCAAACTTATTGTCACAAGCACAAGAACCATTTACAAGATTGCAACTCGGACAAAATTTATTACAAGGAATGCCTAGTGCTTCAATGCCATCAACATTCCAACAAGCCACAATGCCTAGTGCAAACCCATTTTTACAAGGTGTTGGAGCTTATACAACATTGTCACAGATTGCACCTTTTGGTGGTACAAATTCTAAGTAAGGTAGAAATATGGCTCCAAAGCAGACATTATCACAAGGATTAGTAGATCAATTAGTCCCCCAAAGAAATTTAGGTTCACAATTTTTAAAAGAACTAAATAGACAAGCAGATCAAAATCAAGAGTTTTTAAATGTTCTTGGATTTAAAGATTACACTGGTGCTCTAGGTAGTAAAGATGCTGACACTCTTCTTGGTCAAGGTGCTTCTATATTAGGTGAGAGTTTTTTAAATATACCTCAAGCATTAGGTAATGTTTACAAAGGAATAAAAACTCCAATAGATGCTTTGGTATCAACCACAGGAACTGCATTAACTGATCCATTATTTACCGAGCTAGGAAGACAAAAACAAGCACAACGCATGGCAACTGGCACAGGTGGATTAGAATTAGGGTTACCTGTAGATACAACTGTTCCAAGAGGTGCTCTTGGTCCTAATCCCATAATAGGACAAACTTTAGCAGAAAGAGAGGCTGCTCAAAAAAAAGCAATACTTGATAAAGCATCTAAAAGTAAGTCGACTGCTGACGAGTTTGCAGGCACGGTCACAACCGATACAAAAGTAGCAGATGCAACACAGGATTTACCTGGTGAGTTTCAAGCAGAGCAAGATGCAATTAAACGTGCAGAGAGTGAACAAATTACAGCATCAGCACCTGATGAAGATCTTGATTACACAGATACATATACAGAAGAAGAGCTTAAAGCAGTTACTGATCCTGAAGTAAAAAAGAAGGCTGCTCAAGCACAATTATTTACAGATGCTATGAAAGATATAGAAAATATGTATGGTGATGGCACTGAAACTAAAACAACTAAGACTATAGATGATTACAAAAAAGACTTTGCAAAGGCAACAGGTATAGATATATCAGGAGAGCCTGACAATAGAGCTGCACTCATGGCATTAGGGTTATCACTGATGCAAAACAGAGCTGGTAAAGGTTTTAACTTGTCCAACATACTTGGCGAAGTTGGTCGTGCTGGTCAAGAGGCATTACCTAAATTTGAAGCAGCTAGAAAAGAGGCAAGAGCTGGTCAAATAGCTGCTGGTAAGTTTGCCTTACAAGAACAGAAAGCAGATCGTGCAGCAGAATTAGCTAAAGCTAAAGAAAAAAGAACTGCTTTAGCTTCAGTGGCTAAAGAATTTAGAGGTTATGCTAATAAGCAGGCACTTGAGCAAATGAAACTTAGCAATGATTTGCTTATTAAACGACTTGAGTTTGCTAATAAAGGCGTTGATCCTAAAGGCAAAATCACAGAAGCAAGATTGTTGAATCAACCTAACCTTAAAATTAACAAGGGTTACGTAGCTGGTAACAATAACATTGTATTTTTAAATGCTCAATCTGAGGCTAAATCTCATGCTGATGCTTATAGAAATGTATTGGAAGCTAAAGATAGCATTAATCAAATGGAAGATCTTACAAGAGCTTTGGCTAATAAAGGTGACGCATCTGCTGTTACTATTATTTTAGAAAGAGGTAAAAGATTACTTAAACCTTTAGGTATTGGGAATGATAATTATGCAAAAGACTTTAAATTAAACAAAGGTGAATTAAATATTAGCGAAGAAAAACAAATAGAAATATTACAAAGAAGACTTATCTCGCAGTACAAAAAGTTTTTAACAAAAGAAACTGGTAATGGTATTTCTGAAGGTGACATTAAAAGACTACAAGAATTACTTGGTAAGATAAGTCCATTAAAACCTTTAGAAGAAAATTTAGAGAATTTTGCACAACTTCGTGTTATTTTTGATGCACCACAAAGGACATTAGAAGGTATTTTTAATGAATTTGGACAAAGAAAAAATCATATGAGTGATGAAAGCTACAATGATACATTAAAAGTTATAAATGAAGCTATAACTTTTGGAACAGAAGGTGTATATGGTGCTACAGTTGGTAGTGATGGATCAATAAACATAGATTTGACGAAGAGATAAATGGGTAAAGTTGTTTTAAATACACCACAGGGTAAAGTAAATATCACCATAGCAGGTGATAAACCAACTCTTGAAGAATCAATACAGATTAATAACATTATAAGACAGTCTGGTGCTGGTCGAAGAGTATCAAAACAAGAGCCAAATGCTGCTGATAAACTCGAACAATTGTTCGACTCTAGCACTGGTATAAGAAGTAATGCTTTGCGTTCTGCATTAAGTGTAGCAGAAACAAATGAAGAAGAAGATGCAATACTTCGTAAATTTGATCTAAATGATGATGATTTTCTAAGAGATAATAGAGGTAGATTAGCTCTTACACCTACTGGTGCAGCTAAGTTTGGACAAGAGACAGATAGAAATATTCTTGTTGATGAAGAAGGTTTTAGTAAGTACGACTTTTCTGATCTTGCAGGCATAGCACCAGAGTTAGTTGGTGGTGTAACTGGAGCCATAACTGGTCAATTAGCTATACCTATACCTATTGTTGGTGCTGCCATAGGTGCTGGTATAGGTGCTGGTGGAGGTCAGGCTGTAGAAGAGTTAGGCGAAACTATTGCTGGTGTACAAAAACAAGACATTAAAGACATAGCTGGTGATGTAGGTAAAGAAGCAGCGATAGGTTTTGTTAGCGATTTAACATTCGGTTTAGCTGCAGGTGCTTTTAGAGCTGTTAGACGTGGAGTTACGCCAGGTAAAGACCTTACTGCCACTGAATTAGATACAGCAGGACTGTCAACATCACCACCAATTGATGAAGCTGGTAATATAATTAAACCAGCAGATTTTGCAAGATTATCTGCTGATGAAAAGATTGAAGCTGTTAATCGTGTTGTTACGAAAGAAGATGGCACAGTTGTTCGAGGTGGTTTTGGTGTAAAGCCTACATTGTCAGCTATCAGAGCACCATCTCTTGTAGCAAGAATACAGGCGATTGGTGAAAAAATATTTAAAACATCAGATAGATTAAAAAATAATAATGATGTTATTAAGCAAGTTATTGACGCTTACAAAGAAAAGTTTGGTTTAGAAGGAGCTGACGC
>Ga0098038_1000246_pt1 | contig 24887 bp, 22 predicted proteins | sample 5B_taG_FD_75051 | JGI IMG/M metagenome (GOLD analysis project Ga0098038, IMG submission 75051) | Marine viral communities from the Subarctic Pacific Ocean - 5B_ETSP_OMZ_AT15132_CsCl metaG | ecosystem: Environmental > Aquatic > Marine > Oceanic | place: Pacific Ocean | collected 2015-01-08 | reverse complement strand
TCTGTTTTATCATCTGTTTTATCACCTGAGTCACTGTCTGGATCTGTTATTGGATCTGTTGATGTATCATCTGTTTTATCACCCCCATCTTCATCAGCTGAGTCACCATCTGGATCTGTAGTATCATCTGGATCTGTAGTATCATCTGTTTTATCACCCCCATCTTCATCAGCTGAGTCACCATCTGGATCTGATGTATTATCATCTGTTTTATCACCTGAGTCATCATCTGGGTCTAATATTGGGTCAGTTGATGTGTCATCATCCTCAGTTTTACCATCTGTTTTATCACCTGAGTCATCATCTGGATCTAATATTGGATCTGATGTATTATCATCTGTTTTATCATCCCCATCTGTTTTACCATCTGAGTCACCATCTGGGTTAATTATTTCATCTACTATATCATCTTGAAATTCTTCATCAGGTAAACCTGATCCTGATCCTGATCCTGATCCGGGGTTAATTATTTCATCTACTATATCATCTTGAAATTCTTCATCAGGTAAATTATTATCTGAGTCATCAGAGTTTGAGTTATTAGAGTTTGTGAAAGTTATTGTTGTTCCATTTGTTAAAAATGGGAAGGCACTTCTAATTAAAAATTTAAACTGTATATGAGTTTGTCCTAAGTGTACTTCATTATAATAAGCTGTTAGAGCATTTAAAATGTCATTTTTATCATTTCCTTGTATAACATGAGATATTTTTTCTGTTATTGTTTGATTATTTTGTGTATTTCTTGTCTTTTTTAAAGCATGTATTATCCAAAAATCAGATAAATCTAAAACACCAGTTGAAGTAGAAGTATTACCAGAACTTGAATTGGAGCCAGAACCTGAACCTGAACCTGAACCTGAACTGGATTTATTATCATTTTCTTTTTCTTTAACGGCTTCTTTTTCTTCAGTAGTTTCTTCTTCATTATTTGAAGAATTGGCTTTAGCTGAATTATCTGTTGATTGAGTTACTACTTCACCATCATTTTCCTTCTCAGTTGAGGTTGTCTCTTGTTGAACCCCATCTAGACTCTCATCTGATGCTTTATTTTGATTTGTATTATTATCTCCTTCTGGCATTGTTTTTAATTTTTAAGGTAAAAATGGTTGGGGTTTTAAAAGTTTTTCTATTATAGCATATATTCTATTATTAGCATATGATGATATATTAGCCCTTACAACTGTTATTCTATAAAAAGGATAATCTGGGTCTTTTGGGGCCTTAATAGTAATTATACCTGTTTCATCATCTAAAAAATTAGTGTCAAGATCAAATGTTCCATCAGATACTTGTTTATCAAAATATGAATAAGTACCTTCATTATTATAAACAATATTAACAAGACTTGATGGATTTATAGGATTCTGTTGGATTTCACAAGATAAACTATTTAAAGAAGATTTTAATTTTATATAACCATCATCAAAATATGTTAACTCTTGAGTCACATTCCATTCAGCTGTGCGAGCTCCCATAATTTGAAAATCTTGAAGACCTTTAGAGCCTGATGGTAAAGATAATACAGCAGAACCTTGAACTGTTAAAGATTGTGATCCAGATTGTGCTGATTTATTGTTTATTATTACTTTATCTTTTACTTGTAGATAAGCTAATGAGCCTGAAGTTGTGGTGACATCACCATTTAAATTACCACCTAAAGTAATATTCTCAGCTATATCAAGGTTACCACCCCCTTCAATATTACCACTAGCTGTTATATTATTAAAAGAACCATTTTCAGCTACTAAGTCTCCACTTCTAAAATCTCCATTAACATCTAATGTGTATAAAGGATTGTTTGTAGCAACTCCAACTCTTGTATGTTGTTGTAAACTTCCTAAAGTTGAAGATGAAATAAATATTCTATCCCTACCTGCAGTTCCTATTTTTAATTTATCATCACTAAGGGATTGAATGTAAGCTGTGTTATCATCCCCAGTAGTTTTAAACTCTATTGCTAAACCATTATTTGGGTCACCATTTTGATCTATTAATTGAATACCTAATTGAGGACCACCATCATCTGGGGCTGTTATTTTTAAATAACCATTTTTAATTTGTGTTAAACCCCCTTTATTATCAAAAGATACAGTACCTAATGTATTTAAAGAACCAGTTATTGTAGTATTTCCTACTATTTTTGTTGACCCTGTTGTATTTAAAGATCCTGAAAGGTTAATATCATAAGCCTCTACCCCTGTGAAAGCATCTATAGATTGTGATACCTCATGGGCAAAAATTATTTTTCCTGTTTGTACTCCTATTTTATCTAATCTTTTTGCCATGTTTATAAATATTATAAGTCTAAGTTAACTAATATAGTGGTGTCTGTAGTATTTGAACTTTGTAAAGGTTGTGATAATTTCCCTACAGCTACTAATTGGTTTGCATTATTATATAATCCAACTGTGGTTACATAAGGTTGAAAATAAGAACCGGTTAAATAATCATATAATATACCACTATTTAAACTGCTTGATATGGCTGATGGATTTTGTGTATAATTATATTCATTAGGGTTAAAAGTACATTTATATTGTGATTCATATACTGTAGTAGTACTTTGAAATGAACAAGTAACAATACTACAAGATAAAAATTCATCTAATTCTTCTTCATCATTTTGAGAATAAAGAGCTGTTCCATATATAGCTGTATCATAATCATCATAACTACTTGAAACTATTGAACCTCCATAAGTTGTTAATATTACTAAACCATGTTGATATATTATTTCACCTACTTTAATTCCATTATTAAATAATCTTCCTTCACCATCATCTGTTATTTTATTTTTTGTTGAACCTGTAGTTTCAAAAGAAAAAGTTCCAGGTCTAATTCTTTCACCATATAAATTTGATGGTATAGAAATAACTCCTATATAACCACCAGATCCTGTTGGAAATTCTCTATCAGCTTCTAAAGTATTATCTAAATAGTTAACATAAGCAGGTTGGGTTCCATCACCCCCTTGTCCTCTTCTAACACCATCTATACCAATTGATGATGTGAAAGCAGGTGAACCATTTACTCCTCTTAAATAATTTGAATAATATAATTGTTTTGCTGATTCGTATATTAAAGGCTTAGAATACTTTTTAATATACCCTGTTAGATCAGAACCTGATATGTATGGGGTATTTTTACCTTTAAATCTATCTATTCCAACATTAGGGTCAATAAGTTCATTTCTCCCTTTAAAAGTAAAAGTTTTATTTACTTGTAATGGAGTTACAACAATGTCTGATGTGGTTAATGACTTGAAAGCACTCATTCATCCTAAAAATCTAATTTAACTCTTACTAAAGCTTCCTTAGTAAAATCTTTTAATAATGGTTTTGAAAGTTTGGCTACTGCTACTAATTCATTTGCATCATTATACATTCCAACTGTTGTTAAATATACTTGAGGATTGTTTATAAATTCTGAGTATACTAACTCTCCAGTTGATCCTGATATAAATGATGGATTTGTTGAATAATTAAACTCTGAGTTTCTCGCTCTAATAAAAACATAATCTGATGTTATAGTTTCTTCAGCATTTAATGTGAATAAAGCTCCATCTTCAATACTTTCAAACATATTATCAGTATTGAGTTGATTAGATATAGGATAATTTCTATTAGTAAAGTAACTAGTAGCAGCACTTAAAGCATCTGGGTTAAGTAAAATAGTTCCAATTTCAGGAAAGAATAAACCAAATGAGCCAGAACCTGGTACATAACCAGAAGAGTTATAAGGTGTTCCATTTGAACCTGATATAACTTGGTATACTCTTGTTGATCCTATAAAAGTTGAAGTTTGAGTAGATCTTGAATCATTTGTTAATTGAATTGTACCTAAGGGTCCATTTAACCTTAAATTAAAAGTAGATGGAAATAGTTTTTCTTTATATCTTGATCTTTCAATTGATAAAACATAAAAATCATCCGGGGTGTGTGAATTATTACCTCCTCCATATATAAATTTAGAATTTTCATCTTCTAAAATCATAGTTCTATATTGACCATAAATTGTTGAGGATGGTGATAAATTTGGATATAATTGATTATAATATGTACTTCCATATCCTAAACAATGTCCATAAGCTATGTCAAATTGTACAGCAGCATTAGAATCTGTTTCTGGATCTGATTGATATACACTTAAATAATAATTTCCTGAACTGCCACCAGCTTGAACTGATGATGTAAAAAACTGTGTTAGAGTTGGCACATCTGTTGACCATGCTGTCGATTGTACTGAATCAGCACTTACAACAAAATCTTGAGCATCTAAACTTTTAAATCCCATTTTTAATATTTTTATAAAGTAGTTTGTGTTATTGTGACAGGTATTGTTAATCTAGCTCCGCTGTCTAACCCTACCACTGTTAATGTTGTTTGTAATATAGAATTACTTCCAAATAAAGTATTTACAGTTGTAGCTCTTAAATTAATTTGAGTTCCTATAACTGTTGAGGATACATTTGTACCTAATGTTGTTGTTGAGGATGTATTTTGATTTGTGGCTGCTTGACTTTGAATTCCTACTCCTGTAAATGTAGCCATAGTTCTTACATCTCCTATAGTTGCTGAATATCCTGATGTTTCAAAGGCCTGAGCATTCCCTAAATAATTTAATGTTGATGGTTCTATTGTTAATGGTGAACCTTGAGCTAAAGATATAGAAGGAAATCCTAAATCTATAACTGGTAAAACAGCTGTACCTCTTGGTAAAGTAGCTAATTTGTATTTCATTATTTGATTCTCATCTGGAAACGCCTCTAATAAAGGCATGTTTTCTAAGGCTTCTCCATAAAAAGCGGAACCTGAGGCATTATTTGGATTATACAAAGTATAATCTATTTCATCATCTGCTAAGGAAAATTGTGTGATTCTGAATGAACCATTGTTTTGTGCTAACAACTCTCTACCTTTTTTAGTTAAGATAGCATCAACTGTTACAACTTGATTATTTAAATATCCCATTTTTGTTTAATTATATGTTATAAATATATGTATTATTTGTTTTTACTCCAAACTGTATTTTAAGTTTTGTTTGAACCAAATTCTTTTGTTATTTTTTCAATGTTATTTTGGATTTCTTCAGTTATAAATTCAGTTGTGAAATATCCCTGACCTACTCCCCCTATTGGGTCTTGTATAAGTACATAGTCTTCTCCAGTTAATTGACCCTTACCAACAGCTTTCCATAATAACATTCCAAGACCATTAGTTGGAGAATTTGGATATTGGTTATTTTCTGTTGATAATGAATCTCCTATATTTATTTGATTAATAGATTGACCTGAAGAACCAGATTCTATTCCAAATTTTATTGGTGGGTGAAGTATAAAAAATACAGGATTCATATCATAAGCTGAATTAAAACTTGGGTCTGTGCCTACAAGTTCATATACTCCTCTACTAGCTAAAGGATATGGATAATTACCATTTTCATCTTTTTGATCATACCCATAATTAAAAGGTACTAAATTTTCACCTTTTGTTAAAGCATCTTCTAAAGTACCTGTTGAACCCGCACTGTTTAATTCTCTGTATATAGTGACAAACCACCTATCTCCATTTGTTAAACCTGCATTTATATTATTTATAACTTTTGTGGTTGTGAGTTTTGTTGTAGTTCCTGCTTGATAATATCCATCTTGGTTTTTCTTTACTTTACTTATATCATTATTCCAATTTAAAATCATTAAATGTGGTTGGTTTGATTTAATAACTCCATAAGAACCTGATATAAATTTAACTAAGGGGTTAGATGCAGTTGGGTTATCTCCAGTCACAATACCATCATCATATGATGATGTAAATATATAACTACTTTTACCTGGTGCTGCAAAACCTAATGCTGCTATTTTAGTAGATGGAGGTATTATTGGATTATCAGCTTGGTTTATACCATATGATCCAATTTGTATTTTAGTATTTATAGGAACTACATTATTTAAAGTGGTATAAAATTCACCTCTAGATTGTGATACTTGCCAAACATATAAAGGTAAGCTTGGATTATTTTGAGGAATTGTTCTAATAGTAGGTACAGGGTCTAATGGATCTGATGAAGCTCTATAAGAGAACATACTAGGTTGTGAAATGGTTTCAAAACGATAATCATCATATAGTTTTTCTTCTATTCCTGATGTTTTGTTAATAACTCTAACTGATGAGGTAGTATTAACTTGAAGTATATTACTCATTTTCATACCACCCCAACCTAAAATTTCAGGAGTTGTTCCACCACCCCAAGCAAATTCAAATATATTAATACTATCCATTTCTATAGGACTTGTATTACCATAATTTCCTATGTTAAATGATGAAGAATTCCAAACATTAATTTTCTCTGATTGGTTTTTTGTTCCTAAATATCTTGGTGTAATTGATGTTAATTGTGTATAAAAAGATTCTGGTACTGTTGCTCTTGTGGCACTACCACTAATTAAAGATATAACATTAACTGGTGTTGTTTGAGATGTTGAGTAATCTACATCTTGTAAAAATGGATTTGGTCTTTCACCTTCTACTTCTCCTTGTAAAACATCACAATTAGAATTTTTGAATTTTGAAGTTAAAAAAGGTTCTATTATTAATGATGTTGGATTTGGTGTATCTATAGCTGAACCTATTAATAATTTAGTACCAGCTCCAAATTGAACTGTACGAAGACCTGATTGTCCACCATCACCATTAATTGTAACAGCTATAAAACTACCAGGTCGCAAATATTCTTTTTGAAGTGTTCCTTGTAAATTTATAGGTCCTGTAGCTGTATCTTGTGTTGAATATTCAATTATTAAATTATCATTTACTGATCCTTGATTTTGTCTATAAGCTCTTACTTGTATTACTACTGGTTGATTAACAGAGGCTATTGTAGTTAAAGTACCTTGAAGTTTAACTGTTAAATCCTTTTGGGGGAGTGTAGGAATGTAATAAAGATTATTTACTGGCTCAAATGGAGATTGGAATGTCTCTCTCCAAGAACCACTAGTAGCAAAATTCATATTATCTTCATCAACAGTTGCAACAGGAATTATAACACCAGGTCGAACAGGGTTGTAAGGATATGTTTGAGAGACTGTATAAGCTGATGTATCCATTGAACCTGTGAATATATATTCTTCTACTAAATCTTTATCTACTGTAGGTATATCATCATTATTTGGAGCTTGTACCCCAAATAAAAAATAATCTGCATATTCATTAGAAGTTAATACATTAAATATTTGACTTCCTGTTGATAAAGGTAAAATTATTTTTGTTAAAGATTCAAGTGTTGAAGTTAAATCTAAACCATTACCATCAATTTTTGAAATTTTTATATATTTTATAGCTGCCATTAATAACTTTTATTATAAATATTTTTAATTTTTAAGATCCTCCCCATATTAAAATTTCAACTACTGTATCTGAAAAAATTGTAATACTTCCTGGGTTGGAACTATTGTAATTTGTAGTATAAGCTGGACCTACTGAAAATCCACCGGTTTGAATTGGATTTTGAGTTACACCTGAACCACCACCTGCACCTGAAGATGCTGGTGTAACATTATTTATTATCATATACCCATTATTGTTTAAAGTTCCAATATTAGTATAATTCATATAAATATCATATTGATCCGAGGTAACACTACTAGGTAGATTAATTGTAAAAGTAACAGTAACCATCTCTCCTTGAGAAACATTAAACGAAATTGGACCAACTGGATTTGTTGTATTTTGACCTCCCCCAAAACTACTAGCTTCTGAAAAATGTGATATTTCAAATGTACCTGCATATAAGTTAGATGGACCTCCACCTAACGCTACTTCTAAAATGCCTACAGCTCCATAAGGACCTGAGCCTGCTCCTGAGATTGGTGAAAATCCAGAGCCAGCTCCAGAACCTGGGATTGGTTTTCCAGCTCCACCTCCTGATCCTCCTGTTATTGGTGATAATGGAGGTAATGATGCGTATGTTGGTGAAAATAATGGTGCGTTAGTAAATGGATTATCTGCATATAAAGTTTGTATGTATCCTGGAAGTGGTTTGTTTAAACCACTTAAAAACTTACCTTCCATCATAAACCAATCATTATAAGCATAAGATCTAATTCCATAAGAAGGAATTACTGTAGAAATGTTTTTGACATCATTACATCCTGCATTTAATTCTCCATTTGTAACTAATATTACAGACCCACTAAATTCACCATCATAAAATTCATATTGTGAGTCACTTGTTTTAGATGATGAACCTGTTAAATTTAAAAAAGTTTCTACAAAACTTTGAGTTAAATCAAATCTATTATTAGGACCATTACCTAAAGATCCAGATGGTGATGTTGTTGTACTATTGAATACATCTAGTACTCCCCCAGTACCTCCAGATATAAAAGCAGTTTCTATGGAACCTGTATATTGGATTTTATCATCATATGATACTTGAGGTTGTGGGTATTTGTTTCTTTCTAATAAATGTTGTTTTATTACTAAACCTGATGCTAGACTTGTTCTAGTAGGAATAAAGTTTTTGATCATTTTAAATAATGAGTTATCAAAAAATTTAATTAATCTAACAAAATCTACTAAATCATAATTTTTAATATATTTTTTAAAATATTCTTCACTTAAATTATTTAAATCAGGATAATTATTTCCTGTAAATCTATCTCTAGGGTCTCCTATATAATCACCAACATTAAAATGACCCATTTGTCCTATAATATCATCGTTAATTTGGTTTTGGGGTGAAAATGCTACCTCTAGATAATTTATATTATCTGTGTATGATGCACTATTTACTGTTTGTTGAGATATTCTCCTATATTTTGATAATGTATCACCTGAAGGTAAAACATTATCTTCATATCTAATTTTATCATTAACTCTATTTTTAATACCAACTGCAGGTTGATCTAAAAAGAAATATTCAGTATTTGTAAAATATTGTGGAGTAACATAATAATAATAATCACTATTACCTATAATTCCAGATCCTGGATTTGTGAAACCTGATCCAATTCCTGATCCTTGATTAGTATTTAATAATGTTATACCAGTAGCAAAGGATTGAGTTATTTCCCAAGAACCTGTTACTTTAGGATGGATAGATTGTGATGTAAATATATCTAATTCACTACCTAAAGTGGCTCTAAATATTAATTGATCAGGAGAACTATTAATTTTATTTCCCTCAAAAGATAAAGGATTCATTATAAAATCTTTAAAAACACTTTCACTTATCTGTGTATTATAATATCTTATTTCTTGTAATGATCCTGAGAAGTGATTATAATTAGGGAAATTTTTACTTGATGATGCAAAAATTGATATTTCTCCGTCTATCCAATTTGAGTCTGTAGTAGATAATACTGATGATGATGAATAAAATCCTATAGAAGTACCATCATTACCATTATATATTTTGTTACCTGCGTATGTATTATAAGCTCCATTTTGATCAGTAGTAATCATAACTGACCACCAATCTCCATTATAAAAAGGTAATGATATACTTGATGACACTGTAGGTAAAGAACTATCAGGAATAAATTTTAAGTTAGCATATTCAAAATTTGGATCTTTTATCGCTCCTCTATATGAACCACTATCTAATCCAGTACCAGTATAATCTAAAAGTAATTCAGCTGTTGAAGATGTTGAACCTGATATGGACCAAAGAGATTGTGATAAACTTGTAGGTGGAAACTCTTCAGATTTAAATCTAAATTGAATTGTTGAAGGTCTGTCATTGTTTGAAAACCAACTAGGATTAACTTCCCATTCTGAAAATATGAAATTTCTATCTGTAATTATATTTTGTAATACTCCAGCACCCACACCTGATCCAAGTCCAAAAGATGCTATACTCTGTTCAGTATTTGTAGTTTTAAAACAGTAATTAAAATGATTAAAATATAAATCATAATCATTAGCATTCACTTGATCTTTACCACCAAATTCAGATATTTTAAGTATAGTATCAGGTATACCATATGATGTTATTAGTGCTCGTAATCCAGCTATAGTTCCTTTTGAATTTAGTAAATATGGTATATTATGATATATTCTTTTATATAATGATTTATTAGTATCATCTAAAGGTATAATATCATTAGAAGCTGAGATTAATGTATCTACAAATTCCATTCCTGTTGGAGTTGGTCTTGATCCTGTTATCTCAGGGAAAGGGAATAAACTACCACTAGGGGTTAATCCTAAAAATGCTGTGTATAAATCTTGATTTGAAAAATTATTTTGATATAATTTAATCCCAAAATCAGTTATAGCTTTAGATACTAAATCTTTTGAAACACCAAAATCTAATCTATTATCTGCGTTATATTTTTGAGTAACATCTTTTGTATATAGCCAAACATTATCATAATATTGAGCAACCATATCAACAAATAAATCATATTGTTTATTATCAGGATTTTCTCTTAAATATTCTGGTATTGCTTTTTTTAGCTCATTTGGGTTGGCATTATCAAAATCTGATGCTGATAAAATTAGTCCTCCATAATTAGAACTAAATTCATCATCAGTCCCAAACCAGGTTAAAACTTGTGAACTAGTTGATGGATATAAAATATATGGTGGTTCCAAATTGGATTTAGGCCAAGAATTAATTGAACCACTATCATAATACATAAAATATTCAAATTTATCAAAGTTTTTAATTACTTCTGACTTTTTAGATTCTAATAATGTTATACTTGTATTAGAACTAGTTATATTATTTAATGCTTGTGATTCTGATGTGTAGCTTTCTATTAATTGAATTTTATAATAAAAATTTTCTAGTCTAGTTTGTAATGAACTAAAATGTATAAAATCATCAAAATTAGTATAATCAACACTTATATTAATAGAAGATTCTTCTAACAGACTATCTATTTGATTTATTGAACTTGAAGGTGCTCCACTTATTATATCATTATATGATAATAATTGAGATGAATTATTAATTTGATCTTTTAATGAAATATTATTATTTGGGCCTTGGATTTGAATAGTATCATTAATTACTATAGGCACATCTGGGTATGTTACTCTAAAAGCTTCAGGCTCATTTAAAGTTGTTACAACCCATAATTCATCTTTTAAATTATAATTTGAAGGTAAAGGTTCATATAATTTAACTAGTATTGTAGGATTATCAGTTCCTTCATCTTCTAGTTTTATATTATTAGCTATAATTAAATCATTATCACTAAAATTAAGATAAAAATCAACAAAATAATCTTGATTATCTCTAAAAGTTACAAATGTTTGAGTTTGAATTGTAAATTCTAAATTTGATAAAATTGTAGTGTCTAATCTTATTTCTTTTCTATCTGAAGATATTTCTTTTATAAAAAGATTATTTAAATTATCACCAATTCTTCTTGTTAAAAAATTATAATAAGCTATAAATGTTCCATTTTCAAAACCTTCATCTGTTATATCAAATTCAGGATCTACAGTTAAAGCATTAATATTATTTGTACCTTGTTGTGTTGTTGTTGTTTTATAACCTCGGTAATTATAATTTCTATGAATAATATTTTTACTATTGTTATATATAAAAAATTCTATATAACTAGAATTAACTAAAGAAGTATCAATATCAAATTGTTGAATTAAATTTGAATCTTTATTTAAATAATTCTGAGTCTCAAATGATGTTGGTTCTATTCTATTTACTTCAGCCATCTTATGGGGTTTCTTCTGGTATAACTATTTCAGGGATTTCAATATCACCTACTTCTTGTAGTGCAGCTAGCTCTTTAGCAAAGTTTTGTTGAGTTTGTAATAATTCATTTCTTAAATTAGCTATTTCATCTTGTAAAGCTTCTATTAATTCATCATTAATTGTGTCTCCTATATATTCTTGACTAGTTTTAACTAAAAATTCATGGGAATTAGTTGGGCCTAATTCATTGATTTGGTAGAATAAAGTATTATACATATCAAAAAATTCTTGTACTGTAGGTTGAACATCAATTTGTTCTTGAATTGGTACAACCCCTAATTGTTTAAATTTAGTATCAATAGTTTTTTTATATGATCTTTTATTAAAAACATCTTTATTTAAATTTATATTTTTATCCATTATAATGCATTTACAACTTTAAAATAATAATTATCATCTAATATTAGAGTTGAACCATTTATATTAGTTTTAATACATATTTTATAATATCTTTCTGGTTCTAATCCATTCATATACAAATCAAAATAATTCCCTTTACCATCAGAACTTAATTTTGTGTAATTGTCATCGAAGTTAATAATAAATTCATTAGTATCCAAATCTTTTACAGCATATTGTGAAGAAGTAGGTAAATAATGAACTTTAGTAAATAGTGAAGATGTTGTCCAAATTGGTTTTGGGTATTTAGGTGCTAAATTAAACCTAAATCTATTTACACTTTCAGGTGTAAAATATCCAGGATTTTCAGCTAATGAAGTAGCTAAATTTGTTGTTTCTACAATACTAGATGTAGCTGAGCCTGTTAATACTGTTGAGTAATCATCCCACTTAAATTCTAATTGTGGTGGATATATAGTATTAGTATCAACACTATAAAATTGCATTACTGGTTGGATTTGAGTATTTGGATTAAATTCAACATTATCTTCCCATTTTGTTATAAAACCATTATTTTGAAATGAACCACTATACCATTTTTCTACTACTGTTTTAGCATTTATCTTTAAATCTTTTGTTGATCTAGTATCAAATGATTGAGTTACAGCATATAAAGTCCCATCAGAACCACTTAAATACCAAGCACCACCACCGGCATTAGCATAAGTTAAATTATAAGAACTAGTAACATAGTTATCAGTACTATCTGTACCACTTGAAGACCATACAACTCCTGAATCTTTAAAATCTGGTGAATTCCAAGAACATCCATCTGTAGTTTGAGGTACATCTAAATAAGTTCCTGTTCCATTAAACCAAGGTTGGGCTAAAGGATGAACTGATAAATCAGTAGCTTCTACAATTCCCTCAGCTGTAGCTATAAATGATCTAAAATCAACATCCCACTGTGAGCCTGATATTTTATTATTAATAACATCTTCAATTTCTTCTTGAACAAACTCAGTTAAAAATCTAGATACTCTAGGGGATGAATTAATAGCTATATTTAAGTTTGTAATAGATGTTATAGGATCTATTCCTGTATTCATATCAGGGTATAATGAATATAATGTTGCGTCTTTATATGGAAATAATTTGTAAACTGCCATGATTAAAATGTTGAATTATCTGGTAATTGATCTGGTGTAAATGAATCTTCATATTTAGTACCATTAGGTGTAAATTGATGTAACATATTATTTATAATACTGCCTGAAAGACTCATTAATGGACCTTGAGTTGTTGTTGTCTGGTAAAATCCTGATGGTATATTATGTGTACCTGCATTATGTCTGTTTGGTCCTCCTAATGGGTCTGGATTTTCTAAATCTAAATTAGTTCCATCTTTAAAAACATTATTTGGTTTTAAAGTCATATTATTTATTCCAAAATCACTATTAACACTTGATTGTAAACTATTAACTCCAGAACCATTACCTCCTGGTGTACTTGAATTTAGGTAAGTATTAGTTGGTGAATAAGTATGTTGGTGATTATAATTTGGAAAATTATTTGGACCACCTGAAGGTTGAGGATTACTAACATCTAAACTAGTTCTCCCTAATGATTGACTTAAAAATACTGGTGCTAATGGCATAATTTTAAATTTTATAATGGTACTACTCTACCTTTAATATCTCTATTTGGGTATTTAACTTCAAAAATACAAGGATCTAAACTTGGGTATATAACTAAATTTGTTGTAGCTGATGAAATGTCATAAGCATATGGTGAATACCCTTGAGTTGTTCCTGCCTTATTTGTTAAAATAATATCTTTAACTGTTTGAACTCCACTAACTCTATCTAATCTAACAAATAAATCTCTTAATAAAATAGGTTGATTCATTTGCCAATTTTCTATATTAAAAAATTCTTTTAATGAATCAATACATTTTAATATAACATCACTATTATTAAAATTAGGTAAAACTATAATTTCAAAATCTATAGCTATATTAATAATAAAACCATTTCTTATTTCAATATTATCACCAATCATTCTATATTGTGATAAATAAGTTCTAATGTTATTCTTTAAAGCTGTAGAGGGTGTTGTTAAATGTCCTCTGCTATTTTTTGATAAAGCAAATAAATTTAGAGTTTCAATTGTTGAAACTTGATTATCTGTTAATTGTGGTTTTTCAATATATACTTTAGATATAGTTCCAAATTTAGAAGGCATACTTAATGTTCTAGCCATATAATCATCTAATGTAACTGTTCTTTGTTGTGTAGCTATTTGCATTAATGTATTTTGTCTAATATCTTCTTTTGTATCTCCTGATTGGCCTCCATCTGCCGCTTCAGGATTTGTAACCGCTACTGATGAAAAAATAGTACCTGCTGTTGTTTGGTTTAAATTAGGTTGATTGAATTTAATTGTATTTTCTGATAGTGATTTTAAGTCTCCAGCAGGTACATTAGCACCTACTCCTCCCCCAGTTAAATATCTAACTGTTAAAGTAGTATCAGTTGGAGCTATACCATAAGTTTTTGTAAATAAAAAATTAGTTGGTGAATATGCTGTTGTAAGTTTATCTTGTTCAAATGGTAAACCTATACCTACATTATTTTGATTTGGTGTTATTAGTTCATCTGTATCAGCTGGGTTTCCTGCTCCAAATTGAATTTGAAGTGTGTTTGGTGAGGTAAACCTTGTAGCAAAACGTCTTTGTACTTTTTTCAATTGTAATAAAAAAGGAACATCTCCAGCATCTTCTATATTATTTGGATCATTTGGGTTTGTATTTTTAATATTATCATAAATCATTTCTTGACCTAAATAATCTACCTCATTCCATTTATTGCCATCACTATCTATTATATCTAATATTCCTATTATATTATTACCTTCTAAATCTACTGTTGGAAATTTTTCATGCTCTCCAAAAGTATATTGAGTTTCTTTAATTGTAGCAGATATTGAGTTTCTGGATTTTTGTAGCAAGAAAAAAGTAGGAATACTACCAGCTGCCTTATATATTGATACACCTGTAGGATCTAAAGAGCTTGAAAATGAAAAATCACAAGCATCTGATATTAAAAAAGTAGTGTCATTATTTAAAGCTGATTTTGCTGTTGTATTTTCACCTATAGTGACAGCATAATTATAATCTGGAACATATATACTAGCTGATAATATAGCTGGCACTTGTTGGTATAAGTCTAATTTTGCTTGAGCAGCCCCCGTTACTTTAGGCTTATATCCAAACATATAAGCTAATTCATATAAATTATTTGATTGTCTTGCAAATTGAGTAAATGTTTCTTGAATTTGATTATCTAAATAAAAAGACATAACATCACTAACATAAGAAGCTTGTTCCATAAACATCATACCTGGTGATGTTGGAGAAAAATCATTGTAAGTATTGGGGAAATAAGTTTTAGAAAACTCTATTAACTTAGCTCTGATATCACTAAAATCTCTATTTAAATATTTTACATCTCTATCTATAGTTGCCATTATGTAAAGTTTATTTCTAGAGTATCATTAATACTTGTATTAATTACATTATATGTTAATGATACTGTTATTATGTTTCTGTCTTCCTGTTTTAATATTTCTAAATCACCTATTATAATATTTGGAAAGAATACTTCTAAATCTGATGATATTCTTTCTTTTAAGAAATCTAAATTACCTGTTGTGATTTGTTCAAATATAAAAGCTCTTAAACCCCCACCAAACTCAGGATTTAAAGGTCTTTCTCCAGGGTTAGTTAAAAAATAGTTAATTAAATTATTTTTTGTTGCTTGTTTTGTTGTATAATTAGGTCTAAATACCCCGGGTGCTGAGAAGGGAAGATCTACTCCAACCGCAGCGCTTTGATTAAAATCAATAGGAAATATTTTTTGTGCTCCAAATGCCATTATCTATTTGTCATTAATCCCATAATTTGATCCATTCCTACTTCTCCAGCAGGTAAACTTCCATTTGGTGATGTAGTATCTACTGTGCCTCTTGGATTAAAAGTTTGGGCATCTTTACTTGTTAAATTTAAAGCTGTTTCTCCTATAACATCAAGATATTTTTGTCTTTGTTCTACTTGTGATACAGGTGGAGGTGTTGTTGAAGTGATTGTTTTATTTTCTTGAATTGGTTGAGTAGGCACAATTTTAGGTGCTTTAACTGCTTCTAATAAAACTTCTTTCAATTCCTCTTGTATAGCTTCTTTGACAGCTTCTTTTATTAACTTTTTAAATGTTTGGGTTTTCATATACTGTTTTTTATAAATATTAGATTATTCAGCTTTTAAATCATTTTGTTGTATGTAAAATATTAATTCATCTATTAGTATTTGATCATTTGATGAAAATGATGGTTCTCCTCGTAATAGTATGACTCCTTGAGCATTTCTAGCTAAAGCTTGTCTTCTTGTATAACCATCAATTGTAGAATTATTAACTGTGGCTACTGAGAATGTGAAACCATTTACATTATTTGCAACACGGGATCCTTGGAGAGCTTGATCTTCAGTTGAAGCTAGTAATTCATTTGAAATTGATTCTTGGTTTAGTAAACCAGAATTATTATTATTATTACCATCTCCATCATTACTACCATCTCCATCTCCATCCCCAGTACTATCACCATCTCCATCTCCATCACTCTCAGCTAATTGTCTGGCGCAACTTTCAATTAAAGCATCTAAAACACTTAATAATAAAAGTACTTTTTTTAATTCTTCAAGAATTAATTTTAATTTTATACCTCCAGATCCTAATTTACCTTCCATGAAATCAATTAAATCTTTCATTTTTTCAATTATATCCTTAAGTATTAAAACTGCACCTGTAGGTATAGGTGTAAATGTTGTGGATGGTATATTTGATAAAATTTTAAAACCAATATCAACCCCAGTAACAACTTTACCAGCTATATTAATTGTTTTTATTGGGATATCTAACATTTTATTAACTCTATTTATATTTTTATAAAGATTATTTAATTGTTTGGTTAATTTATTTTTTTTCTCTATAACACCATTTAAAGCTTCTATATCAGGAGGGCATATTTTAGGAAGTTGATCTATATTCTCTAAAACTGATTCATTAAATTTAGCTATTCCAAATGAAGCTATCATTTTTAAAAGAGCAGGTATAAGTCTATCTTGTATTGTTTTAAATACTTTTTTTAATATACTAGATATAGCATCCCTTTTATTTCCTTTTTGAGCTTCTTTTTCTTGAATTGGAGTTAAACTTTTTAAATTCATCTCCTCTTTTTTGATAACTTCTTCAATTGGTACTAATTGTATAAAACCTACTAAAGTTTTATATTTACCATCTCTAGCTATTACTGATTTTGGGTCACTTGGAGAATAATTTTTAGCGGCTACTGTAATTTCTAATGGAGGTGAGAAATTAGATATAAAATCTTCAAGAGATAAAACATCAGGTTCAACTGGTGGGCCTACAAAATTTAATTGTTGTAATTCTTCTTCTGTATTTTGTACTTCTACATTTAAAAGAAAAGTACCATCAGTTTGAGTATTAGTTTTTTCTTTATTATCAGAGTTGATGTATACTGTAGCCCCTGATATTGGTTTCCTTGTTGATTTATCTAAAACTGTACCTTTAAAACATACCATTTTTGGTTTAGTACCTTCCTCTATAGTACCAAAATCCATTTCATTAGTTTTTAAACTATCTAAAAATTCTTGCGCTTGTAAAAGAGATTCTTTTTTAAGTTCTTCATAGTTAGGTTCTGATATTGGGGATGTTCCTAAAATATAGTTTTGAACATAATCTTCAGGAAAATTTGTTAGATAAGCTTCTCCATAGTATCCATCTTGTAAAGCATAAAAACGTATTTCACCTGTTACGTTTGAATTAGTTGTATAAATACTAAATCTAGGTGATGGAAGATAAGCTACATCTTCTTCTTCAATTTTTTCTTCTATTACTGGTGGTGGATATTTTTGTGCTAATATTTTACCTAAGAATATTAATGCATTATAATGGTTTGTTTTAGTTGGTGATTGTGGGGTATCTGTAGCTCCTTGAATATTAAATTGAGATAGTGTACTTTTACCTCTAGCCATTGTAGGGCCTGTAACTATATTTTGAGGTGGAATTCCTAAAGAGATTGATCTTTTTATCTTATTAGCTGTTCCTCCTTTAGGACCACTATTATAACCTTCTAAAACATATAAATTATCTTTTATTTTAATTTTTTTAGCTACTGTTTCAGTATGTTGAGCTCCTGCACTATATAATACAACAGGAGAATCTGGGTATTTAGCCATAGCCTCTTTTAGCTCTACAATACCTTTATTATAATCATAACCAAATGATAAACAAAATCTATCTTTACCATATCCTTCTTTAAAAGTTTCTACTTGTTTTGGAGCTGACATTGAGGTTGTCATTCCTGTCATTAATAAGAGAGGAATATCTTCTGCAGAAAGATTATTTTCTTCAGTTGTTGGTTCTTCTACTGTTTGAGATGGTGATGTTAAATCATTTGATGTAGGTGAATTAATATTATAAGTATTTTCAGTACCATCTTCATTAGCTACTCTTGTATTTTGGGCTTGTGCTGCTTGTGCCGCGTCTTGTTTCCTTTTCTTCTCTAATTTTTCTTGTTCCCATAATTTTGCATACTCTTCTACTGTTGGTATTGATTTTTGATCTAATATTGTACCTATTACTCTTGGATCTTTTTTAACATCTCTTAAAAATTCATACCAAGCAATTTTCATATTTATATTATCCTCACCCTTAAAAACTGTTTGGTTAGGTTTAAGGCCATATTTAGTATATATTGGGGATGATCTAAATCCAGAACTAAAGAAAGTTCTATTCATAGGACCTAACTTTCTTAGATCCATAAAAGTTACTATCCCATCACCGTCTGTATCAATTGAATTAGCCATTATTTAGTGAATGTTATTTTGGATTTATAGTTATCAATTTGTTTTTTAATAAATGAAACTTTTGAATCTAATTGGATAGCAGCAGGAATAATAGTAGCATCTGGAACAGCTGCTCCAGCAGGCCAAATTTGTTTGTTTTGTAATTGAGTACATAAAAATGATAAAGAATCTAATAATTGATTATAATCATTTAAGAATTTTTCACCAAATATGACAGGTTGATCTGCATCTGAATCTCCTAATAATATATTGGTGCCTACTTTAATAACACAATTGGAGTCTGTTTCAAAATTAAATCCTCTAAGAGCATTTATACTAATTGTTTTAGCTGAATTTAATATAATATGGTCATTTTTAGCATTAAAAAGTAATCTACCTGAATTTAAAATAACTTGATTACCTGTAAAAGTATCTGGTGAGTCAGGAACATCATCATCAGAAACGTATGACTCATACCTTTTTAATTGTTGATCTACTTCTATATTAATTTTTTGAGTAGATGTTAAATATATGGATGATTTATCATTACTAATATCTTCAGATATAGGCATCCAAGTATCTTTTGGTAAATTTGTTTCTGTTTGGCCATTTCTTATAATAACAATAGGATCTCCAACTGTTGTACCATTTTCTTTATTATCAGACCAATTATTAGCTTTTGTTACTTCATTTTCCTTCATGTATTGGTTAGTACTTCCAAATCTAATGCTATTTCCAAATCTACCTTGAGTTAAAACATCACCACTATAAAATTTTAAAGGGTATATTTTTGGGTTTTCTTTAAATGTTACTTGAGTAAAATTATTAGTTGTATTTAAAGGTATATCAGTAGCTCCATCTTCAGTTTGTCTAACTAAACCTGCATCTGTGTTCTTATAGTCATCTGATGTATTTTCTACTATTTTTTCATTATCTAATATTAAAGGGTCAGGATAAGCATTATGATGGGGGCTATTCCATAAATTAACAGTGGAGGAATAATAATAAGATTCTGCTTTTTTGAATTTACCCATATTAGTATTAGGTATAGCAAATAAAAGAACAAGTTCATTTATAACAGGTATAAAAGTATCTGAAGGGTTAAGTGGTTTTGCTATATTAGATGTAGATGAAGTATCACCAACTATTTCAAAAAATATAGTACCTAACCCATTATACTCACCAACTTTTTTAAATTCAGCATGATCTTTATTTAATACAATATCTCTAACTCTACCTACAACTAATTTAAATGATTTATTAGATTGAAGTTGGCTTAAATTTTTTATAATTTGAGCCTGTTGTGGTGTTGAAGTAATTATATTCTTAAAACCTTTTTTGTCAACTGGCATTATTCTTCTTTTTTAGGTGGTAATTGTAAATTATTTATTTCTTTAAGTAATTGTTCTTTTTCTTCTTCAGAAATACCAAATCCGTTATCTTCATTACCTTCATTTGCAAATATACGTTGAAAAATAGTAGCAACTTTTATAAGCGCTTCATCATTTTTAATACCTAATTCCATGTATTCTTTAATAAGGGGCACAATCATTGTAGCATCACCTATATCACTGATTAGTGGTTTTAATTCGCTAATTAATGCACTAATTTGTGTTTCTTTCTTCTTTTGATTATCATATATCTCTTTTAAGAGATCAGAGTAGGATTTTTTACCGAAAACTTTTTTATCTAAATGACTCATAATTATTAAATTTACGGATATAAATATGGAAAATTAATCCTCTTGAAATTCTACATATCCTGTATCTAAAAAATAAATATAATTATCTTTAAATAAATTATAAAGTCTACCTGCTATTTTTGTAATTTTAGGTGTTTTAACTTCTAAATTATGAGTAGCCATTATTTCTCTAATATAGATATAAAGGGCTTTTTTGTTAAAAATTTCTATGTTTTCCCTTTTTCTAAATAATTCAAGAATTGCATCTGCTATTTTAGCATCATTACCTTTAGGGAAAAATTTTTCAAAGTTATCTTCAACATATTTAATATATCTATCTATAAAATAAGATAATTTTTCTATTTCTTTATCATCTTCTATATTATAAGAATAAGTCTCATCTTTATATAAATCTTCTACTGGTGCTTTATCTATACGTTTTTTATAATTTTTATTATTATATAATATGAGCCATCTTTTTACTATAGTCCCAAAATATGAATATGCTTTAGCTCCTTTACTTGGGTCAAATAAATGTATTTTTGAAAGTAAAAATGTGATTATTTCATGTTGTAAATGTTCAATTTTATCTACTTCTGTGTAGTAAAACTTGAAAGTATGTATTATATTTTCTGTAAGTTTAAAAAAGGCATAATGAATTCCATCATTATATATTTTACTTTTTCTCTCAGTACATTCAGTATTATTATATAATACGATAGCATTTTCAGTATCTTGAGTAAAGTAGTTTTTACTTTTAGGTCTTCTTTTTTTAGCCACGGTTACTTGATTCTTTTTAACTTAAAATCATTTAAAATATCTTGAATAGATTTTATTGAAGTAAAAAAGTAACCTACTTCGTCATCAGATTTAAATGTTCCTTTCTCATCTATTTCTTTTAATTTTTTATCTGATGCTTCAATTGTTCTAGATAATTGATCTAAATAATTTAAATATTCTGCTAGTATATCTTCTTGTTTTTCATTCTTTTTCATTAAATTAAAAGTTGTGAATAAAAAAATACCTAACAAAATTGATAGTATTAATATTATTATTATTGGAGTTTCCATTATAAACTGTCTAACATATTTTTTAAACCTTCACTTTTAATAGTACCTAAAGCTTTAGATTTAAGATCTGTTTTATTTTTTGTAACTTTAAAGTTTTTAACTTTAGAAGCAGATTTTTTACCAAATTTAGGCAACCATTCTTTTTCAAATTCAATTCTAGCAGCCATTAAATCAGCTTGATGTACTATATAAATTAAAGATGTTCTTGGTTTTAATTCTGGCATAAAAGATTTTAAATAAGGTTCATTAGCAGGATCATATAATCCATCATGTAATCTTATTGCTAACCATTCATTTTTAGTTAATTTAATATCATTATCTATTAGAAGTTTTATACTACGTTCTGGTACTGACATAAAGGCTATAGAATCATTAAATTGATACATTTCACCTAAATTCTTTTTTCTCCATTCATCTTGAGATGGTATATGAGCATAATTATCTTCTTCTCCTAATTTACCTAGGTCATGATTTAAAGCTGAGAATACAAGTTCTTCAACTGTATAATTTTGTTCTGCTCCAAATTCAACCCATATTTTATTAGTTGCTAAAGCACCTTCAATTACACGGTTAACATGATCTACATAACCACCTGGAAATGAGTTATGATATGCTTTTTTATGAGAAGCAGGCATTAACATGATTTCTTCTTCATGTTTTTTATAAAACTCAATAAGTTTTTCTCTTCTAGGATCTGAGATGTAAGTATTAATATAACCTAGCATCTTTTCCCAATTTGATTGTATTTGTTCTGCTGATAGATTCATATTAATCATTTTCCCTTTCAATTATATCCTTCATATCTTGAATCATTTCAGTAATATCTCTCTGAGTGGAGTTGATAGATTCTTTAGTTCCACCTCTATGGATTTCCATATCAAGTTTCTTAAACATTCCATCTAATGTCTGTAAGCGTCTTTGTATTAACTTTTTATTTCTCATATCTTATTTTTTAATAAAAACTGTGAGGGCATCCTACCCCCTTTATATCAACCGAGTCACTTATCTCGTTTTTCTTTTTATCATAGTTTCGAGTTTATTAGTCTTTCTTAAACCCGTATCTATAATATAACATCTTATTTCTTGGGGGCCAAATTATCTTCTAGGAAGGTTAAAATTTTTTGGATAAAAGCACATTTTTCATATTCTTCTAGTCCTTCAAAGAATTTTAATGTTAGGTCTAATGCTTTTTTAAACTTCTTTTTATTTTGAATTCTAATACAATCTCTCCAAATTTCTTTTTCTAAGTTAGTTAATTTTAAAAATTCCCAACCTCTATAGAAAGCCATATGTTGTCCTGCTTCTTCTAAATCATCAAAATCCCCTAACTCAGGATCAGACTGTTTAAATAAATCGATAAGTTTTTCTTGAAAATTGATATGATTTAAAATTACTTTTTGAAACATCTTTAAATGGTAAGTAGGGGTGGTTCTAAACTCATCAAACCCTAATATCCCCTGAACTTCTTCTTCAGTTGGATTTGGATAACGATTTTTATCATCACCACCAAACATTTCAAATATTTTATTAATGTCAATCATCAATTATAAATATATGAAAAATATCTTGGGAAGGCAAGTTTAGTTTAAATTAAATTTTCTTAAACCACTTAAATTTTTAGAATTTTTATTATTTTCTTTCAAATCAATTAAAACATCTTTAAGACATTGAGTATATCCTCTCATATAAAAAATTTGACTCATTGAATAATTATCAGCATTATCCTCTAATTCTCTAGTATTTAAAATAATAGCTTGTTCTAAAATATCTATATATTCATCCATATTCAATGTGTATGATTATAAATATGAGAATATGAATTTTAAGTAAAAAAAGCCCCATATAAGGGGCTCATTTTAGATTTTAAAAATTTATTTTTAAGCTACATATTCTAAAGCTAATTCAAATAATTCTTTATTAACTTTTTGATCTTGTTTGAAATTTTTAATTTGTCTTGCTTTTCTAGTTTTACCACCTGCAATATAATTAAAATCTCCATCAATTACTTTTTCTTGAACCACATTAAATATTGACCATAAATCTTTTCCATTATCTTCAATTCTAACTGGTGTTAAAATATCTTTAATATCAATTTTAATTCTTTTCATTTCTTTCTCATTGAAACGAGTTGTTAAAGCTTTTTTAGCAAATTCAACTGCTTTTTCTTCATTTAATTCAGTTTCCTGCATTTTATTCATTGACTCAACAGTTAATGGTAATTTTTCAACCATATCCTTAATTTTAACTTGTAATTCTTCAAATGAATAACCCATATGTCTCATTTTAACATCTTCAAATTGTGTATCTGAAACAACTAATCCATTTTCACAAATCATTCTAAATAAACCTGCGGTGAAAGTAAATGCATTTTTACCATCATGACTATTTGTTAATAATACTTGTGGAAAAACTGTATCTCCATCTTTACCATTAATAACAACATCTGGATTTCTAAATACTACTAAATGTTTTTGATAACCTTTTGTACTGTTTTTTCTAGCTTTAACAGCTTTTGCATCAACAACTTTCCAACCTAATGTAGCCATATCATTTATAACTTTACTAGTTGGAATATGAGTGTAATGTTTTGATACTTCATTACTTGCTTTTTCAGCAAAAATAACTGGACATACTTCTCTTAATTCTTTTTCATTTAAATACTCACTTTTTTCAAAATCTAACATAACTTTTATTTTTTTAATTTATACTATTTCTTAATTTTCTTATGATATAAATATAACATCCTCCTTTACGGGAGCCAAGCGCCTGTATAGGAAGGGTTAAGGGAGGTTACTTAGATATGTCTTTTTTAGTATTAGTAGCTTCATCATTAATTGAATTTAAACAATGATCTTTATCAATTCGATCTAATACCCATCGAAGTGCATCTCCTAGTAGAGTTAGCGTTTTATCTCGTTGATTTTTACCCAATACTGATGATATAGTTTCCTTAGGATTGCCAAATTTATATCCACCATCAATTATAAAAACAGCATTCCAAAACTCAGCCCCTACTACATTAGCAAATAAATCAATTTCACGAGCAGTTCTGTAAAACCATACTGAAATCATTCGTTTATTTCCGGTAAAAAGGTATTTTAACACCATAAAGGTGGCTACTATGGGGAGTAAAAGATAAAGTAAAATTATA
>Ga0098038_1000244_pt1 | contig 24990 bp, 20 predicted proteins | sample 5B_taG_FD_75051 | JGI IMG/M metagenome (GOLD analysis project Ga0098038, IMG submission 75051) | Marine viral communities from the Subarctic Pacific Ocean - 5B_ETSP_OMZ_AT15132_CsCl metaG | ecosystem: Environmental > Aquatic > Marine > Oceanic | place: Pacific Ocean | collected 2015-01-08 | reverse complement strand
TCTGTCCATGTAGCAGCAGAAGTTATATCAACTTGAGCATCCCATAAATCTGTATCCTCTTTCTGTTCTGCAATAATGGTTGCTTGTAATGCTGAGTTAGCACTTGCTTGAAGTTCTATTGTCTCACCTGGTCCAAGAACCTTAGGTTGCTTGAGCAATTCAACTGCTGAACCTGCAGGTATTGGTATGGTATGAGCAAAGGAGAAACTTGCTTGCATCTCACCACTCACTGTTACTTCAGCAGCACTGATGTTAGCAACATGAATTGAATGTATGACTGTTCTGTAACTTGAACTTGCATTAGCAGTTAGTGCAGTTGCCATTGAAGTGGTAACAGCATAGGCAGTAGCACCAGTTAGACCAGTGTTGAACTGTCCAGAACCACCAGCAGCAATACCAGTTAGGTTTGAACCATCACCATAAAGATATGCAGCAGTAACAATACCAACACCCAATCTAGATGTAAGTCCAGTCACATCCTTTGTTGGATCTGCTGTTCCTATACCTAGATTACCACCTGTTGTGATGCGAACTTTTTCTGCATTAACAGTTCCAAATAATATAGGTCCACTAAAATGATTAAAAATATAAGAAGTATCACTACCGCCTTGATATAACTTTAACCCATTAGAATCACCAGCTGCAGCTTTAAGTCTCAATTCTCCAGCATTAACATTTATATTACCACTTGAATCTACCTTAGCTCTCTCTAAATTCCCTGTATTTAATGTAATAGTATTTGCAGAAGGGAATCTTAGTGATGTATCTGTATCTCCAGTATGAATTATACTATCTCCTATTGATACAGCACCACCAAATGTTCCAACACCACTTATTAATAAGTTGACACCCCTTTCTTCATCATATACTAAGTCTCCAGTAACATTCAAGTTACCAGCAACAGTAGCATCTCCACTTAGAGATAAACTATGAGATGTAACTACACCAGAAACATTAAGTCCACCAACATTAACAGTTGCTATACCTGAACCACCTGCTGCTATTGAGAAATGATCTGCTGATCCACCTTGGAATATACCTGTATTTGTATCTCCTGTGAAATATATACTTGGAACTGTTTTTGTGCCACTTGTATATCCTATTGCTCCAAATGAAGTAGCACCATATGATCCAAGAAAAGCTCCACCTTGATTGAATGGAGCAGCATCTACCCAGAATGCTCCTGATCCAACACCCAGTTCAACTTCATCATAGTAAACAAAAGTTCTAGCAAAATCAATACTATACCACAAGTCTCCATTGTTTGGACTGGAAGGAGCAGCACTACTAATACTTACTGATCCACCACTTCCACCACCTTGGAAGAAGACAGTGGCAATACCAACATTATTATTAAAGAAAGCAGTGGATACACCAGCTCCTCTAAAATCTAAGAAAGTTACACCATATCCAACTACAGCACCAGCAGTTCGTACACCAACAGAGACACCAGTAAGCGTAGAACCATCACCATAAAACTTATTGGCAGTGACTGCTGCGCTGACATTTATATTGGCAGCATTTATAGAATTGGCACTAAAGGTGGCAATAGTACCCACCCCTGTAATATTAACATTCTCATATCTTGCAGTAGTACCAGTTGCTACATGAACTGTTCCAATACCACCAACAAACAAACTAGTAGCACCAATACCTCCAATAACATGGAGTTTTTCTTTGATAAAACTAGTTCCTATACCTACGGAATCTTGACTAGTATCTGCTACCAAAAGATTGGACTTAACTTCCAGTCCATTCTTGACGACAAAATTCTTATTTACAGCCATGGGGTTTCACTCTCCACCCTTTTCTTTTTATTTATAAATATAAAAAAGTATTTCAACTGGATATGGCTGCCCAAGTATTAAGTGGATCAGGTAATGTTACTTTTACTAACACTACAGGACAAAATGTAAGAATAGTTATCAATTACGTCAATATATTAACTGGTGCAGGTGATGGAACTATGACTTTCCAAGGTGTAACAGTAGATTTGAAAGCAGGTGCTAGTTATGGTAAAACTTTAGCATTAACAGATAATTTTGGTGGAGGAACTGGTGTAAGTGCTACTCAAGTAATGTCTGCTCAAACAGGAGGAGGTTCCTCAAGAACAGCAGTCCCATTAGAAATTGCCATTGCTGCAGGTGAAACCTTCTCCATAACGCATACTGATTCCACGCGTATTGATGGGTATAATTGTATTATAATTCCAGAGGCAGGATAATCCTAGAAAGATCCAGGAAATCCTTTAGTTGTGAATGGATAAGGTGAAGCACTGTCAACATTAAAGTTTAAACTATTACCAGAGTCACTGTAGGTAACAGTAATACCTGTCTGAATACCTGCGCTTATTGCTAAGTCAACAGCATCTTGTGCTCTCTCATTGGTGAAGTATAAGTTTCCACTACCCTCAGTCAAATCATCTGTGGTAGTAAGAGCAAGTCCAACTATACTGCTTGCAGAAATCCAATCTAAGACTCCACTACCAGTTGTAAGAAGAACATCACTTGATACACCTGACCTTACTGGCAATGTAAGAGTGTATGATGCTGACAGATTAGGTGCTTTTATTGCACTATAGTATGTTCTAGTAGATTCATACAATCTATTCTCACCAGTGATTGCAGCATTACCAAGAACATCAAGTGGTGCTATAGCACTTACAGTATTGACACCAAGATTACCACTTACATCTACAATAACTGGACTAGCATCACCAGTGGTTGTTCCACTGTCAATTCTTAGTATGTTTCCAGAACCAGATGTAGACTTAACTCTAAGAGCTTCTCCTGATCCTGTTACAACTTCAAGTTTTGCTAGAGAAGATCCAGTAGTTCCAAGACCCACAGATCCAGTTGCAACTTCAAGAGCAGCACCAGATCCAGACTGAGTAATCTTAGTTAGACTAGTATCAGTAGATCCAGATATCTCAACATTGTTTCCATCATATGTAAATCCACTACCACCACCAAAGAATCCAGCATTGTTGTATTGAACTGCATAGGTAGGACCTTGAGGTGTTGTGCCACCAGCTCCAGCACCTTGATTTGCTGTGATTAGAATAGTGGCAATACCTGTTACTGACTCAAACTCACCACCAATAGTAACACCAAAACCAACAAAGTTGATTTGTGTTCCAATACCTAGAAGATTATTCTCTCCTGATGCGTTACCAGTAGAAATAGCAACCTTTGGATTATTATCAAAAGTGAATGTGGCAATACCAGCAGTGGCATTAAATTGATTAGTAACAGTAATTCCTACTCCAACTATATCAATCTGAGTAGCAAGTCCAACATAGTTTCCAGCACTTGAAATACCAATGTTAGTATCTGGTTCTTCTCCATCTAATCCAATTCTACCAAATCTTTCCCACTTAGTAGCAGAAGTATAAACCCATCCTAGTAGACCACCACTAGCAGCATTACCATCATAAACCACATCTCCAACATTACCTGATAGAGAAGGAGTAGAAATTCCTACTGTATATTTTCTAGCAACATCTCTATCTCCTTGTAGGAATAGAGAACTTGCTTCAATACCTTTTACTGAAGTTGATGTTAGTTTGTTATTGAGAATAACAGGACCATCAAACTTAGATATTATGTTACCATCAGCACCACCCTCAACAATAAGAGAGCGTTTAACTGTTGCTTCTAATGGATCAATAACATCAAATCCAACATTTACTCCACCACCAACACCCAAATCCTCACCTGTTACAGTAGGAATAGGAGCATCAAATATTTCATCCTTACCTGTAGAAGAGTTGACCTTCTTATTACCAATGAAGAAGTCTCCATCTTGGTTCATGGAGGTGAAGACCACACTACCACCAGCAGACTTAATAGACTGTGATAATAGTTCTTCTTGTGGTTCTAAGTTTCTATCTTGCTTAGTTGGGAATGAGGTAGAATAGTTACCTGGTCCATATCCAAGATATTCAAATGTGTGGGCAGCAGACCTAATAATAGAGTTTCTTCTAAGTTCAACTGGTCTAGCCAATACTCTCTTAATGACCACACCTGAATCATGAGCAGCGTTGGTTGTTCCCAACAAACCCCTGAATACAGAGACAGCATCAGCAGTTACAGTGGTCTTAATTCTTACTATTTCATTTCCAATCAGTAAGAAGTCACCTACATTGAAATCAAAGTTGGTTGCATTTTGAATACTAATGGATGTAGCAGTATTACTTGTAGAACTATTAGTGACAGTGCTTATACCTGCATACTCTGAAACTAATCTACCTGATGTTGCTTCAGTTGCTCTAACAATATTACCACCTCTAGCAACAAATCCTAGAGGGTAAACCTGCAAATTACCTGCAGCAAGACCAGTGAGTCCAGTTGTAGGAGTAACTGTAGCAATACCTACATTGGCAACAAATGATGTTGTAGATCCAACCTTTGTAATTACAGCATCACCATTTAAGATATTATCATTTGCACCATTGATATTGACATTTTCATCAACAACCAATCCATGTGGTTCTACTGTGGTGATAGTTGCAAGACCAACAACTCTATCATAGAAAACATCAAATACATTCAGGGTCTTACCAGTGAGAACTGCATTACCTGTTCCAGCATCAGTAACACCTATACCTGCTATCTTGTATCTTGAAACTGTGTTAGCAGAAGAGACATTGACCTCTTTATCACTACCTACACCAACAGATGTAATCTTATAAACTGTATTGTAATCAGAATTAGCATCTGGAGTGACACCAGTGATTCTCAGTGTGTCTCCAATATTGCTGTATATTTCATTAACTGTTAGAACAGCACCAGTGTTTCCTGTTGTGCCAGCAACACCAGACAGTGCAAGTGTATTTCCTACACCATATGCACTACCACCATCAATTATCTTGATAGATGTGACTGCATTGCTTGCAACAGTAACTCTTGCAGTTGCATTCTTACCAACAGTTGATGCACCAAATCCTACTAACTGAACATTGTAGTAGTTACCATCAATATAGTTAGAACCTGTACTGGTGATACCCAACTTAGCGACTCTGTTCAATCCATGATCTATGTCAGTGAATAGGGTGTGAGTGGTTCCAGCAGCACCAGCAGTCTTAATGTCAGTTAATCCAAATCCAACACAAGTATCAACCACTCTACTCTCTAGTGTTTCTCTGGTGATAGATTTCTGCTGTTCATTGATGGCAACTTGACCAATGTTTTGAGGAACAGCAAAACACTTAGATGATGGAGCATCAGATGCTGGATTATCTCTATTAGTTTGAGGATATAAACTTTGAATTGGTTGAGAGTAACTCTTCCCAGTAAAAGGAGTAATAGTAGGTGCATTACTTGCATTAACTAGGAGTAGATGATAGACACCATCCTGTTTTCCTTTAATATACTCTTGAACTTCATCACTCTTGTAGATAAAGTAAGTACCAGGTGTTTTCTTAGGTTTAAAGTGTGGTAAAGAAGTAGTTCTATCTGATGTGTTATTGGTAAATGTGCCAGGATCATCAGTCAATGCTACTGTAAACTGTCTAGCACTACTAATACCAGTGACAGCAAAAGTATTATTAAACATAGACTTAGCAACACCAGCAGTGTTATTAGTGCTGGTTACATTTACTATTTCTACTGTAGAATTAGTTCTTAAATCATGAGGAATCTCAGTGACAATAGTTGCAACATTTCCAGACCAAGATGCATCTGCAATAAATCTTGGGTTTCTCAGTTCAGTGGAGTTGTCAAGAGTTACGCTAGAGGGATTATAAAGATATGCTACTTCACCATCAGTAGATCCAATAGATGCATTGGACTCCTGTAATACAAATCCTTCAATTGGAGGTCTTGCCTCTAATGCAGAAGCAGAAGGAAGAACAAATCTTGCACGATATATGGTATCATCTAAACTTCTTGTCTCAGATTTTCTACTAATAAATGATCTAGCAGTTGCATCTCCAAGTGAAGTAGAACCTAAACCAACAATACTATTATAAAGACTATCTTCTGTTGATCCAGTAGCAACATTGACATACCAATGAGTAGAATTAGTGTCATATTGAATTGGATGTCCAATATCACCAGATTTCTTATCTGATACTCTACTTTCAATACTTAAAATACCACCATTACTGTTTACAGTAATTGCTTCATCTCCTAGTGCATCATTTAAGGTAGAACCAATCTTAATTTGATCAGCATCAGCGATACCAGTTCCTGAAGTAATTGCAAAGTATACAGTGTTATGAACTAACCCATCAGGCAAGTGTCCATTTTGACTGATTACCCTAATTGTCTCACCATTTATAAAGTTATGATCTGATGTTAGAGTGAATACATTACTTGATACACTGTTTACACCAACAGCAGAGTTACCAACTTGAAATTCCTTTTTAGCAGACACTTCACTCGCAGTGAACTCAGTGTTTGGCATGATAATTCTTGCTGGAATAGTTGTTGTTATTCCTGCTTTTGATATCAATACATTTAAGGTATCATTTTCTTTTGCACCAATTCTATATCCATCAACAATTGACTCTGGAGGGACATTGGCATTTGTTTCATTATAAAGATACATTCTATTGGTAGCTGCCATACCAACAATCTTCTTGACATCTAGTGCAAGAAACTCAGTTCCTGTCTCTACATTATCATTGACCTTAGGAGGAATAATATGACTAATATATCCTACATCATCTCTAGTGAAGGCATCTCTTCTAAATCCATCAGATGTAAATCCATTTGCACCAAAGTTAGAGTTTGAGTTGGTGATTGATAACTCACCACCACTCTCAGTAGTAAATTGATTAGCATAACCAATAGCAAAACAAGATACTGCTTGTAAAATTGAGTTATTAGTCGCTTTTATGTGGAAGTTAGAATATGCTGGTTTATATCTTGCTCTTGAATCTGATTCAAGGTTGCTATTACCTGTGGCAGTCTTGTCCTCATATGTACCTGAAGTAGAATTATATTTTACAAATGCATTATTATCTTTTTGTAATCCAACACCAGTAAACTGAGCAAGAACCATTGATTGGAATCCTGTTGCCTTATCACCATCAGCAAATAGACCACACATACCAAAAACTGACCTAAGAGAGCAGTTGAAGATATATGGTGATGCTGATGTTACAGTATCTACAGTTACATTTGCAGTAGCACTTGCAATAGTTGGAAGTGGGTCATCAGGAGCACTTTGAACCTTATATTGAATATTAGTAGAATCTACCTTATTAGATACTACAAATTGTCCATCATACCCAGTTCCTGCATTTGCAATTCTCATGGGTGTGTCTACATCAAATGCAGTAGCACCTTCTGCAGAATCTAGAGTAACTGTAATAGTAGTAGATGTTGTAGAACCATCACCTGCCTTAATACTGCTTATTCCAACTTCTTTACCCTTTGAACCAACAATTCTAAATTCATCAATTTTTGGTTGTATGTCTAATCCACTAGATGGCCAATCTGGTTCAATTTCACGTCCTGAAGAAGGACCATATGCTAGTCCAACCTTGGCATAATACATATCAAGGTCAGTTCTGGCATATTCACCATCAGATCCACTAATAAAGGCATCATCAATATTGACATTATTGACTCCATCAGCATATTCAAAGCAAGTTAGCTTGTTATGTGAGAAATTAGGAACAAAAGTATTTGTGGTATAGTCTTTAAAGCACAATCCATTAGGATCTGCATCTAAAATGGTAAATTGCCAAAAATAGCATCCACCAGTTACTCTAAAAACTGCAGATCTTTCAATATTGTCATTTTCTGGGTTTGGAACATATTTTGGACGAATTCTTGTTTTTCTCAAATCCATAGCAACTATGGATGTTCCTCTAGGAACAATTACACCACCAAAAACACTATTTAACTTGTAAAGTTCATTATCTGCAGATGTAAGGTCATAATTGGTAGTTAAATCCCATGCACCAAAGTCACTAGATGTCTCTCCACTCCTTAATTTGTAATTATTTGATCCTATGGGTATCCAACCTGGTCTATTATCAACAGTGTGCTCACCAGGATACAATACAATGGTAGTTTTTGCAAATCTATCATTATCCAAACCCTTCTGATAAGAGAATCTAGAAGCTTCTACCAATGCCCTCTGAATAGTCTTAAAGGGTCTGGTTAGTGAGTTACCTTGGTTCTCTATACTATCAGTTGCATCCAAACTGCCAGGGTCAACATATATGACACTACCACGAACTGATTTTAGAAAATTATCTAATCTGGAAAGACCCATTTTTACTAATTCGTTATCCGTTAAGATTATTTATCATCACATATATATTCAACTAAATATTTAAAAAATGCCAATAAAATGAAATCATATTCTAACCTAAAAGAAGATTTAGAGCAAAGAAGAAAAGAGTTGGAATCTAAGCAAAAAAAGCAAATTGAGGATCGTAAGAAAAAAGCAATTTCATATCGTGATATAGTTGCTGGCAATATGGAGAAAGAACAGAAAAAACAGGAAAAGATGCGTCAACAAGAACAAGAGAGAAAACAAGCAATTCGTGCTAGAGAGGCAATGAAGCAAGAATTGAAGCGTGAACTAGAATCTGAAAAAAACTAATAGGGCAATTTTTTGCCCAGATTTTTTTCCCCCCTTTTTTGGAATTAAAAGTTGATTTTCCCTCAGAGAGGGTCTGAATAAAATACCCTCTCCTCCTCTACCTTATCACGTACAAAGCTAATCACATTCATAAACTCATCTACTGTATCACAATTCACTACTCTCTTCTCTCCTCCATCTGAATACAAATACACTGTCCTTTTACTGGTGTCTATGACACACTTAGATAATAAATCATCATTCATAATTAACTCCTAACATCATAGTTATATCCAGCAATAGAGTATCCACTGTTATCACCAGGATAATCAGCAGGTGTCTTACCTTCATACTCTACCACTAAATCAGGAACATCTTTTCTCTTTGCCATAATATGATAGAAACAATCAACAGGCATACCACCTTGAGCTTGAAGATAAATTTTCTGCTCAATTGGTGACACTCTTTTCACTATCACATTCTGATGAGAACCTATGGCAGTAAGTTGAATTGTTAGCGTCTCATAGTCAATAAGACCACTCCAATAATCAGGTAAATCAATTACATTTTTTCCATTACATACTCTCCCTCTAGTATACACAGCAACCTCAGGACCTTCAATACATGCATGAGCAAGACGATGATTTTCTTTAGTTGGATGTTGAATATCAAATAATTTACAACCAGGTGGTGTTCCAGAAGTTTGAGTTATGTCTCCAATAAAATGTGCATTGGTTGTTATATTCTCACTTGCTGTGATGTTTCCTTCTTGATCAGTGTCTCCTTTAATGTTAAGAGCATTAGAAGTTAAATCATTACCATCTATTTTAACATTACCCTTCACATGAAGAGATCTTTTAGCATGATCTTTAACATCAGTGTTTGCCTCAGGTCCTATCATGACTGTTGCTACTGGAGCATCATCATCAAAGGCTTCATCATCACCCACTTCCAGTGGACCTTCTATGTAAGAAGATCCTCTTATAGCCTCTGTGCCTTTTCCTAAAGCTTTAGCTTCACCTGCTCCTACTTGTAGTTGTTTTCCAACTTCTAAACTTGGGACTTTCATAATACCTCCTATAGATTGTCCTTAAAGAAACTGCCAAATTTTTCTGACAATTCTTTTGTTTGTTCCTCAAATTGACTTAAGTTTTCAGTCAATCCCTGTCCAATTTCACCTACTTGTTCAGTTAGGTTAGCAACATCATCTGATTTTGCAAACTCTTTTAATTTTGCTGGTAGTCCTGACTTCTTCAGTTCATTAGCAGTTGCCTCCATAGTAGTAGGAAGATCTCTCATTAGATCTTCAAAAGAAGAAGATAATTTACCTGCTTTTGCTGCCAACTTATCAGTATCTTTAGATCCTAACAGTGAAGTTGCGCCATCACAAAAATCCATCAATCCTCCGTAACAATTCATAATACCTTCACCAATAACATTAACTTGATTTGCTGACACTATTTTGGTGGATACTGAACTGGTGACTTCAACATCAGGAGCCTCTATGCGAATTTTTTCATTAGCATTTATCTTTATGACTCCATTTCTCCCATCATTACCTGTTGCTATCAATTCTATATTCTGAGCAGATAATCTAATAGTCCCATTAGGAGCAGCTATACTAACATCACCATTCTGTGCTAATAAATTATATGCTCGTGGATTTACTCTTTTACCACCATCTGCACTCTTTGCTCCTCTTATATCTTGTCCACAGTTAATAGTATGAGCACCAGGTGAGTGAAAGTTTGTACTCCCTTTTTGTCCTTGTTTGCCATCTCCATTAGATCTCATTCTAATGTAATGTCTTCCTCCATCGTCACCAGTTCTGACAAGATATCCAAATTGTTTTTCTTTTATGATGTGTCCAAATCTTACCTCTCCATGTTCATTTCCTAATCTATAGGGATGTTTATTAACTGGTTTACTCATCAGAATTTACCTACACAATCTATAACTTGAATAATTTGAGTTGGAGCAATCTCTTCAGTCACTTTGATAGTTTTAAATGTTGGAACTAATTTAACATTGTATCCACTCGCACTTTGAATATAGATGTTAGGATCATCTTTAAATCCACTTCCTCCATCATCAACATTTATTGAATTAATGGTTCCTAAGGCATCACATCTTCCTATGGATAGTTTTGCTCCATTGTCAGGTTCAACCACCACAGTGTCTTTGGAACAATCATAATTAAATCCACCATCAACAACATTGATACTATCTATGGTGAGAACCACAGGGTATTCTCCAGTGTTAGATGTTGGTAAGTCTCCACGTGAAACTTCTTCAGGTAACTTAGCAGTTATTGTTGTACATTCTTCACCCCCTATGAGAACAACTTTACCTCCAGGTTCTGTTACTGTATCACCAGGACAAACTTCAATAACTTCACCTGGCAAATATGGAACATCATATGTTCCATCACCCCTTTTGACTGTGGTTTCATCAGATTCTGCCCATGTTGTACCATCTCCACCTTGACTTCCATCAGGAGCAGTAAGATATCCTGTTCCAGTATCATCCATTATAACATCAACCACCTTACCATCTTGGACAACTGCAGTTCCAGATGCACCACCTCCCTTGCCACATGAATCTTCAAAACTTACAAAAGGAACATCAGTGTATCCACTACCAGGCAATATCACATCAACACCCAGTAAAGTTCCAGCAGCACCTATAATAGCATTACCTGCTGCACCAGATCCACCTCCACCAAAAAACTTTATTCTAGGAGGTCCACATTTTAATGGACCTACATTACAAGACTGAATTGCATCACCAATTACATCTCCAAAATCAGCTCTCTCCACAGCAAGACTTATGCTATCACCTATGTTCTTAAATTTACCAAAAGATTTTTTAACTCCAGAGTATATTTCTTTTGCTCTAAACAATGCACCAGGAATATCTAGAGTCCCAAGAATATCAGGAGCATCAACACCCAGACTTTGATTCCATGCTGTAACCTCATCACAACTGGGAGCTGCTGCACATGAGAGAAAAGACATGGCACTACTAGCAACATCTGTTAGATCATCTATGATATCATTAACTCCACCAACAGATGAGAGGAATGATTTAATTGGACCTAAGATAGAACCCACTGCACCATCAATCACTCCACTGACTCTTGCTAATAAAGATCCTACAAAATTATTAATTGCGCAAAGAGGACCATTGATGAGTTTATTGACAGCATTTTTTAAAAAATTACCCACCATCTTGAAAAGATTTGCTTGTATGTTTCTAAAAGCACAAGAGAGATCATCAAAAGCTTTATCTCCTAATTTTTTTGCTTTAAATAATTGAGATTGTGGTAAACTGGCATAAGATTTTGCTAAAGTTGAATTAATTTTTTTATTAATATTCAATTGAATGCCATCAGTTATTCTTTTGACTTGACCAGTTATTCTTTCTTGAGCCTCTACCATTGTTCTATCTATTTCTTTCTCTATATTACTAATACCCTTTAAAGCTCCTGTCACATCTATCTTTGCTTTATCAGTGGTGGTAGAAATCTTAGTCTTCCAATGTTTTTTTGCTTTCTCAAGTCTCTGTTTTCTATTAAGAGCATTTTTTAATATCACTTGTATATTTTCTGTCCTATCAAGATCACACTCAGGTGGTTTTTCATTTTCTTGAGGTATTTTATCATCACTATCAGCCTCAAGATCTGCACCAGACACATCCTGATCTTGAGCAATGGCGCTTTCTATTACTACTCCATCTGTACTTGCTTGATCTTGATTGACTGGAAGAGAGGATCTTGAAACAGGATTACTTGAGTCTGTAGAGTCATGCCCACTGAACAACTCATAAGGACCTACTAATCCATTGTTACGTTTTACTTCTGCATATTGATTGACACCAAACACTCCTGTGATGATAGGTTGTTGCCCATCATCACCATCTAAAAAGAATCCATGAACAAACATCCCCTGTCTCAGATTAGGAGACTGTGATGCCCCACCCTGACCTGATCCAGCAGTGACTGGAAATAATACAGTTGCCCAAGGTAATTGTTCATCTGATAATTCTTTATCATCAGAAGGATGATACCCTATGATACGAACTTTATATCTATAATCAAATCCCTTAAAATCATCATTAGATTCAGTTGGACGTTCAGCTATATTAGAAATCCAATTTTTTTGTTTTGGAATCTGACCTATCCACCAGACATAACCATCACGTCCAATAAAATTTGTTTTTAGTAATGAATTTTCTAACATTAATCGTCGTAAACTCTACACTCAAATGCATCTGGATGAGTGTCACAGAACACCTCTAGTGTTTGATCCTCATGTCTCTTGTGCCAATCATTAATACTTCCAGGTTGATCTACCTCTTCACTCTCCTCATGATGAAATGCATCATTATGCATTTTTAAATCATCTTCAGTGTATTGATTCATGTTATGATTCACATGTTCTTTTCCATCTGGTTCAATGTAAGGTTTGTAAGTGTTCATAATTGTTCTCAGAAGGGTTTTCTACCAAAACTATCTCTTACCAGTGTTAGACTAGTAGAAGATTGATCAGATGTCAAGCGATGACATACACTTGATATCATATATATACCACCACTTTGTTTATTTGTTTTTGAATTTTTAGATGTCCTAACTTCAGGGAAATCGCAATAAATTAAATCACCAGCTTTCAAAGAAAAATCTGCTGCTATCATAATATTTATTTTGATAGAAAACAATTGATTATATCTCATTAAAGATTGCACCATAGTTTTAGGAGCATTGTAAGTTGGTTTGGTAGGATCACTCTTCCAAGTTTCCAACTCACCCTCAGGATCTTTACCTGCAGGAAGAGTTCCAATGTCAAGAATTCTTGTCATCAATCTAGATTGTTTCTCTCCAAAGTTTTGAATAGAATCTGGAATACTATTCTTCCCTCCAGTTTTCACCTTATCATTGTTGATAGAAAATTCCTGATCTACATATTCATAATCATAAAGATTAAAGTAAATACTTTTATTAGAGTACATTCCTAGAGATAAATTTTTCTGCAAATCAACATCCCTATCTATAGAATAACTAAGAACTTTTCCATCATATTCATCAGGTTGAAATTGAGTCTCTGTTAAAATATATTTTTTCTTATAGGACTGACTAAACAATCCATCAATAGATTTAAATTGAAAACCATCTTGTGTTTCAAAGAAAAGATAACCTGCTGTACCCTCACCTGGTTGTGCAGGTATTGATTTGGATGCTAACCATGTACACACATACAATGGTTTTTTATTATTACCAATAAAATTATAATCAATTAGAGTATCATCTACACTTATATTTTTACTAGTTAATTTCTCTGATCCTTTTGAATTTGATTCTGTCAAGATTTTTTTTACATTTTCAGAAATTTTACCATTATATCTCTTGACTACTCTAGTTAAATCATTTTTAAAAAGTTCCTCAGATGCTAGATCTAAAAAATAATTATTTTCTAAAGTATCTGAGACGACATTTCTAACCCTATTGACATATAATGTGGGTGATAACTTATTTCCTATGGTATCCTCTAAAACTATGTCCACCTTCTCACCTCCTCTAATAGGAAGTTCATCTAAGAAATCATTTGTCTCCTTCACTCCAACACTCAGTGTAATCACATTAGACATTACATTCTCATAGTATCTGACATCAGCTAGGGATACTCTACCATCTTCCTGTGTTTCAGATCCAGCAAAGTCTGGTGATCCATTCTTTCCATGAATCTTAAATCTTCTTATGTTACCTGGTCTTAAGTCAGTCATGTTGTGTACATTCTATTCTCAAATTCTGAGGATCTCTTACTATTTAATGCACTTACACCACCCATGCCAGTGCCTAGAGGAAGAATAAAAGATTTCCCACCCATTGAAGATTGAGGAGTATTTTGAGAGACAAAAATTACATCAGTTTTTCCCTGATTAGTTTCATAGAATGCTTGATCTTCTAATTTGATTAACGTTTGTCTTAACTCCCATTGCCTCTCTGTATCTCCTCCTATAGTTGCTTTCTGAATTTCTAATGCTATCCCATAGTTAGGATCACCTGGATTATAATCTCCAACACCAGAAACCCCTATTTCTCTGAAATCACCATACTTTTCAGTATTATATGATTCTAAATTCCTAGTATAGTTTCTTATATCTCTATTTTGGAAATGTTCATTCATATCTGTCCTCCCCTCCAATTCTCTTAGACCTGCAATAGTAGGTGCTTTTCCATCAACAAAAAACCTTTCTAGTGATAATTTATTACCTGAACTTTTATCTTCTTCTTTGTTAGGAACTAATGGTGTGATAGGTTTAACATCTGATTCTCTATTGGACTTATCAGGAATTATATTATTAATATCTTTATCAACCATTGACACTGTGGGAGTTATCTCAGTGGTGTCAGCAACTGTGGGAGTTACCTCAGTGGTGTCATCAGTCATAGAAATATCAACACTTGCATTCTCCTCAGTATCTGAGGGAATATTTTCCTGAGCAACTAGAATATCATCATTAATTTTTTTAAGAACCACCTCAACACCTTTCTGATATTCAGTAGTAGCTTTTAACAACTCTTCCTTTTGTTTATTAAATTCCTTAACAAACACATCAGCTCGTTCATCAAGTTCTTTTACTTGCCCCTCCAACTGATTAACTTTCTCTTCTTCAGTCTCACCAATCTTAGGATCTAGATCTCCAGTGTCTTGTTTCCTAAACAAATTGAAAAAATCTAAGATGGGTCTAATAAAAGGATCTAAGGCAGCAAAGAAACCATTCAAAGCATTAAATATATTCTGAAAGAATTTTATTATAGCACCTAAACCTTTGTAGATAGACAGAACAACTGAACCAAGAAGAGTTGCCACAATAAATGGTAGGAATCTACTTAGGAATGAACCCATCTTAGATATTGTTCTACCAGTCACTGACACAGAAGTTTTTTTAGATTTTAATTCTTTCTCCTTATTTCTCTTCATTAATAAATTTTGTTTCCTTAGATTATTTGCATTAATTTTTGATTTAAATTTAGATTCACTTTCTATTATTGATCTTATATTTGCAATTGATTTGTCTATTTTATTAAGAGACTCTACAATAGATGAAGATTGTATTGAGGATGATGTTTCAGTTGTTTGTTTACTTCCACCAAATATAGGAGTAGTAGGTTTGACTAAGGCACTTGATTTTTTATTTTTACTATCTTGAACTATACTTTTAGATACTTGAGCACCCTCTCCTTTTTTACGACGTGATCTACTTGCTACACCTTTGATAGCCATCTTAGCTACAGTTCCAAGTAAAGGTAATATCATGTGTATGCTCCAACTGTAGATCTCACTGAAGTGATATTAACATTACCTTCATCAACTGAGCTATGCTCTTGTAGTTTAGAACTAGAACCATTTCCAGATGTCACTTGAGATTGATTACCACCTTGAAGAAAAGAAATGTTTGGACTGCTAGTAGAATCATTGGGCATTAAAAATGATTGATCTCCAATTTTATTTTTGTTACCTTTAATATCAAGATTTTTTTCTATCTCTCTCCTTTCCTCTCTCTTTTTCATGAGAAGATTTAAGAATGGATCACCACCTCCCATGCCAAATGCAGATGATGGATCTAATTCCATACCAACTTGAGCACCCTTATTAAATTTCTCATCCTCATAAGCCATACCCAATAAAGAAAATCCAAGAGATGGTAGTCCAAATTGAGGAGCACCAGCCAATGTTGCAGCACTAGTCAAAGCAGCAAGTGCATAAAAAGCAGAGGATACTTTTTTATCTTCATTAAAAGTCCTATAAGCATCATAACCATCCAATCCTATATCCAATACATTAAGACCTTTAACTACACCACCAAATATTAATTTTCTTAGAGACTTTACTTCATCTACATCTTTCAATCCCTTTCTCTCTAAAAATTTTAAAAGTTTTTTCATCCATGAATCAGCTTTTTTACCTGTAATCTCTTTTCCCACATCTTTCACAGCTCTATTGTCTGTCATCGTTGGTGGATTTTCAATAATAGTACTAAGTTTTTCTCCATCAATTCCCTTTCTTGCATTAGATATGGTATTCCCTATGAAAAGTTGCTGTCCTTTACTTAATTCTCCAGTATTATATGATCTTTTAAGTATTTCTGCTATTTCAATATCCTCAAAACCCCTCCTCTTTAAAGCATTCATTATATTTGAATCAGTAAGTTTTAAAAATTCTCTTTTACTAAAATTTTTCATCAAGTCAGGATTATATTTTCTAGCTTCTTCAAGCACCTTAATCAACCCCTTCCTCATCTTAAAAGTCTGAAATTGCTTTGTTTTTATTCCTCCTATATTAAAAATTTCACTTATAGATCTTCTAATAATTTCAGTTAAAGTTTTAATGGGTTTTACAAAAAGAAAATCAGTGAAAACAGATCCTACTTTTTTAAGAAGATTACCAATCTTAGATGCTACTCCTAATCTTCCTAACTTTATTAATGATTTAATAAGTTTACCACCATTATCACCTAACCAATCTGCTATTGCCTTTACCTTTTTCAAGTTCTCATTATCTTGAAGCCAATTATAAAGAGACAGAACAGCAGCACCTAGTCCTACAGATTTTAAAAATTGTAGAAGTCTCTCTCCAAAACTTTTGATAGGTTGCTCTACAATTTTTTTTATGGTTTTACCTATAGTATTCCCTTCATTCTCTAAAGATTTTTCTCTCTCTCTTTTCTCATTTAACAAATCTCTTTTTCTTTGTCTTTCATATGCTATTCTTTCAAGAGATAATTGTGATGCTAGAATACCACCTATGCCACTCAGAGCAGAAGAAATACCATCTAGTCTAGGAACTAATACACTGGATAAAACATCATTATTACTTTGAACTTCTTCACTATCTTCTTGTAACTTCTGACCCTCAAGTCTAGGTTGAGTTTTATTTAATACTTTATCTACATTCAACCTAATCTTCTTAGCTTTAAACTTAGGTTTCTGAACTGCTCTTATTGCTTCTTGAAGTATGGGTATGCGACCATCACTAGGATTGGACATGATTAAAGTATTAATAGCCTCTATCAAAGCGCTACGAAAGTCCTCAGGAATCTCCATCTCCCAGATCTCATATCCTAGATCTGTAAGTATCTTTACTGGACTGGTGGTAGCTGCTGCCATTAGTTACTTCTTTGTTGTTGCTTTAATTTTTCATCCTCAAGATGCTGCTTAAGCATACCAATGTAAATGTCTCTCTCCCAAGGAATTAAATTTTCAACCTCAGCTAATGAATATTTATGGAACTGGAGTAAAGCAAAATTAATTTTATAGTAGTTCTCCAAGTCCATGTGAACCATGGCTACGCGAAAAAAGATGATAACCCTTCTAATACCACAGTATTCTCAACAGATGTTTTAGGATTCTTAAACTTTATGCTGTGAGATAACTTAGGCATAGTGGTAAAGAAATTTTCAATTTGTTTAAATTGCAAACTATTCATTTGCTCTAGGAAATCTTTCACTTCTTTCTTAGTGCAATCTGCTGTAGACCATACCTCCTCTGCATTATAAATTTTATCAATACAAGATGCTATCAGATCAAAGGAAGAATCCATATCCAAATCATCAGTAAAATCAAAATTATTTTTGATGAACTCATCCAATGAAGGATACTTCATCTCCATTACCAACTCAGAATCTAATTTAATTTTTTTACTATGTGATTTATCTTTTTGAATTTTAATATCATCAATGTTAATTGTAACTGGAACATTAGTTTCTCCATCATCAGGACATATTAAATTAACTTCAATCTCTTCACCAACAGACTTACCCCTTATATGTAAAAACAAATACTCTATGTCAAAAGTAGGTAGTAATTCCACCTTCACTCCTCTAGTTTCAATACAGCTCTTAAGAACAGTTCTGATAGCAGTGGTGATTTGTTTTGTATCCTCAGACTCTAATGCTAGAACAAGTAACTTCTCCTCCTTAACTAAAAAAGGTCTATACTTAATTTTCTTTCCTGTAGATGGCAACTCAAGTTCATAAGTTGGCGTAACAATGGTTGGTAATGGCATAATATTTTATAGTGTAGTTTATTTAGAGAAGACCTACAAGAGTTTCTCTTTTATCCTCCACAACATACCTTATGAATGAGAAGGACACACTGCACTTTAAAATTTGTCCTTGTTCATAAGAAAGAGGAATGGCAGTGATATCTCTAGGAAAAGCTTGAACAAAAGTATAGTCAAAAGTTACCTTAGGGATGGTGGATTCATCTGAAAAATGATCCTTCTCAAACTTACTCAAGAATATATCCTTCTTATATGTTTTAGGATAAGATACTCTTTGATTTGTAAATGGACTTTTAAATTTTGTAGGATCTGTAATCCCACTGATATAATCAATCCACCTTTCAAACATTTTAATTGTATTATACTTTCTATCAACATAGAATGTCAACCCTAACACATCATCATATATTCTCCTATATGCCATCTTCTCAGTGACACCTTGATAATCATTAGTGACATCATGAGTTGCTAGTGAGGAACCTGGTAGGTTTGCTTCTGAACAAGACAAGCTAATATTATCTAGATCTAGATCACTTAAATCTGTAAGTCTAGATCTAACTGCTGCTGGCACTGATAGAGTCAAACGATACTGGGAGGTCTGTGCAACATTCAACAACCTACTTTTTATATCATCTACTCTTAATTTTTCTGGACGAGCACCTGCCATCTATAAATATTTTAGATTATATATTATGTATAAGAGATGGCTGAAAGTATTAAGAGTAAGTACAAACCAAAGTACCCTCAAAAATATCAAGGCAATTCAAATAATATAATATGTCGTAGTAGTTGGGAGCGTAAGTTCTGTAGATACTGTGATCTGAATAAGAATATTATAGCATGGGCTTCTGAAGAGATAAGTATTCCATACCTATCTCCTGTAGATCACAGACCTCATAGATACTATCCAGACTTTCTTATGAAAGTAAAAGAAAGTAATGGTAAGGTTAAAACTTATGTGATTGAAGTGAAACCAAAAAAGCAAACTAAACCACCAAAGAAAAAATCTAGAGTGACTAAATCATATCTGTATGAACTTACAACCTATGCTGTCAACCAAGCTAAATGGAAAGCAGCACAAGAGTTTTGTTTAGATAGAAGAATTGAATTCAAAGTTATCACAGAAGATGAGTTAGGTATCAAGTAATGTCAGAGAGAACAGAAGAACTTCAAGAACAAATTGAAGGACTAACCAGTGCTGATGACATCATGATGAATATCATGGAGGTCTTCAGTCAAACTGAATTAGTTCCTGATGCAGGTGGATACTATACCTTTGTATATAATGCCAAAACACCTGGTGTGTATGATGAGTTCCCTCTTGTTGCTGTTACCTTTGTAGAAAGGTGGGGATTCCAAGGACTTAACTTTCATTGGGGAACATCAAGGAACTATACATGGCAAGAGGTGGTAGGAAGACTACATGTGATCAACAATGATGAGATAGATTATCTACGTTCATTATCTTATGCAAACTTTAAGACTAAATAACTAAAAAGATATTCATGTCAGAAGTATCTAAAACAAAATTTTCTAATTTAGAAAAATCTATTAACATTATAGAAATAGATGCGGATGCTGATACCATTAAAGTAACAGATTCTAAGGGAGAAACTATAGCAAATTATGTTAACAATAATTGGGACCCAGTTGAGTCTCATAGTGGGGGATCTGCTCTTGTTACAACTCAAATTAATCTAGATTCTTGGAATCAAGCTTTAAAACAATCTGTTGATAATTTATCAAAAGAAGATTTAGAAAAACTTGCTTCTTATAAAAATAAAATAGATACTGAAAATAAAACCGTAGCAAAAAATGAATCAAAATCTGGTCAGAATTCAGGTGGTGATGATGATAGCAAGGGATCTAAATTTAATTTAAGTAACATTAATGTAACTGACATTCCTAAAGATCCAGAAGGATTTTTCATAGGAAGATATCCTTTGAATCAACAAGACAGTTCAAACTTTGACTTCCTTAAGATAACATGTTATGACTATCAATCAGGATTAGACCTAAATGCAACAGGAAGAAACTTATTTAAAATAAAAGATATTGATAAAAGAGAAAAAGTTAGAAGAGGGGTAGTAAGTCTTCCAATGCAACCTGGTATATCAGAATCAAACTCTGTTAACTGGGGTGAAGAGGGATTAAATCCCTTTCAAGTAGCAGGAGCTCAAGCAGCAGGTGAAGTAATGACTAAAATAGCTGATGTGGTATCTGGTGGAGGATTTAATATGCAAGGTATTATGGAGACTGCTGGTAAAACAGGTGGTGCTTTGGCAACTGCTGTAGGTGAAGATGCAATCAAAGCATTTTTTGCTGGACAAGCAATAGGAGCAAATATTTTGACAAGAGGAACAGGTTTAACAATCAATAATAATTTAGAAGTATTATTTAATGGTCCAGTGTTAAGAACATTCAACTATACATATAAATTTACTCCTAGAGAACCAAAAGAAGCTGATAAGATAAAACAAATTATCAGATTCTTTAAAAAACAAATGGCTCCTAAGAGATCTAATAGTAGAATCTTTTTAAAAACTCCAAATGTTTGGAAGTTAAAGTATACATATAAAGATGGAGATCCACATCCATTTTTAAATAATATAAAAATATGTGCTCTAACTGGATTCAATGTGGACTACACACCAGATGGTTCTTACAGCACCTATGAGGATAATGGTGGTAGAGGAGATGGTTCAATGACCTCTTATCAGGTAGGACTATCTTTCAAAGAGATAACTCCAATATACAATGATGATTTTTGGAATGATGATGAAGGAAAAGAAGGAACAGGATTCTAACTATGACAAACTCTTACTTCAGACAAGTACCAAATCTTGATTATGTCAATCGCAATCCCAATGCTAATGACATATCTAACTATATCACTGTAAAAAATCTATTCAAACGTGGTAGATTACGTCCTGACATTTTTCAAGACTTAACTTACTTTGAAAAATATAGTATTGTTGGTGATGATAGACCAGATACTATTGCACAACAATATTATGATGACCCTACTTTGGATTGGTTAGTTTTACTTGCTAACAATATAACAAATGTTCAATCAGAGTGGCCTCTTCCTCAATCATCATTAGATGAATTTCTACTAGAAAAATATGGAACCTATGATAAATTATTCTCTGGAATTCATCACTATGAAACCATAGAAATTAAAAACACAAAGGGTGCTGTCATCTTAAAGGGAGGGTTAGAAACTCCAAACACATGGAAAACTAATGGCAACTTTATTCAAGCTATCAATACAAAGGTGACTCAGATATCTGGTACTGAATCTAAGATAGCAACTGTTACCATGAATAATGGTATCAAAGATTTGAAAGTGGGTGATGAAGTTCTAATTCAAAATGTATCTACAGATGTTTATAATGGAAGATTCCCTGTCACTGAAGTACTTGCTGTAGGTGATGTGGCAATCAGATTTAAATACACACTATCAGAAATTCCATCTGTTCAAAATCCTAGCATAGGAGGGACAGAGCAAGTTACTTTTACTGTAAAAGGTGAGGTTGGAACTGGTAATGCTCATTACTATGAGTTCTTTGATAATGGTTCTTATCATACTATACCAGTTGCAAATATGATTCAATCAGTCACTAACTATGAATATGAACTAAAAAAAGATGAAGAGAAAAGAAATATATATCTTCTAAAAAATAATTTCTTGAATGTAATATTCAATGACATGGATGAAATCATGCCATACAAGAAAGGTGCCGCCCAGTATGTGAGCGACACCTTAAAGAAAGGAGAGAATATTAGATTGTATACATGATCTACTTAAGTAGATTTATATATGCTGCTATGACCAAGAGGGTCAAGCAGAGTTGATTGTATCTCAAGAGTCAGCTAACTTTTGAAAGTAACTGAGTGCTTCATCTTCTTCATCAGAAGATGTTGATACTGGTGCAGCCACTGGAACTGGATCTTCAGCTTCAGATACTACCTCCTCATCTAGTCTAGGTGCTTGCTTTTGTATCTGCCCTAAGACAGTTTTCAAGCGTCTCTCCAAATCTTCATATGACTTAAACTGATCTGGTGCAGTGATAGCAGATAAAGAATACTGCTTCTTCCACAATGCTTCTAATGCATCATCATCATCTAGTAAAGGTGCTACCTTATCAAACTCTGACTTATCATAGTTCCAAAACCCATCCTTCTTAACAATCTTCAGCTTAAAGTTTGCACCCTGCCAAAAATCAAAAGGATTGATTGGAGTTTCATCATCAAACTCTGGTTGCATTGCTTCCAGAACCTTATCAAATATTTTCTTACCATACTTAAACAAGAATACTCTACCCTCATTCTCTGGATGAAGAGGATCTTTTACAACATAAACGTTGGAGTAATAAGATAGCTTACGCTTCTGCTTACGTACTGTATCCTTATCAGCATCATTACCACTGTTCCATAACTGACGATTGTAGTCAGATACAGGATCTTTACCACCAGTAGTGGTTAAAGAGTTTTCAATATACCATCCACCTGGTCCTTGGAATGCATGTGAGTAGACCTTTACCCAAGGGAGTTCTTCTCCATCAGGTGCTGGAAGGAAACGAACAACTGCTGATCCAACACCAGTCTTGTCCAGTTCTGCTTTCCAGAATCTTTCATCTGCTCCACCAGAAGATGAGTTCATCTTCTCTACTTCTTTTACTAGTCTATCAGTAAGAGAACCCAGTTTGGATTGCTTTCTCAGTTTGTCAAAAGACATTTAGATTACCTCGTATTTGTTGAGATTTGGCCTGTGTGTAACCACTATACTTGATTCACCTTGCAGTGTCAAGTACAAGATCCTTGAGGATTTTTTTGTAGTGGAATACATCTATATTTAGGAAGGGAGAATACTTTTTTATTTTCATGCTAGTGCTTTTCCATACCACATCATCCATCTTCTTATCAAAGTTAACTCTATATCCTAGTATTCTATCATATATAACCATTGATTCTATTGATGTTCTACCTGCTAAATGACTTTTCAAAATGAGAGGATGTCCCTTTGAACAATCAAAAACATCATCAAATTTTTTATCCTCAAATAGATCAGTAGCCTCATTCTTAAAAACATAAGATAGAGATTGAATCTTCCTCTTCCATTCATTAAATATCTTCTCACCTGACTTCACAATGGTAGCCATATAAACCATCTGTGGATCTTCTCCTGCCACAAAATTAGAAACAAAAAAATTAACAATGTCCTTATCAGGATATGCTCTCACCATTCTTTCAAACCAAAATCTATCCTTCCTTGCTGGTCTATAATCTTTATCTCCTTTCAATCCCTTTCCATAAAAACTTTCTTTAGTTGCTCTAATTCTTTGAGTTCTATTTTGTATGAAATCATATTTGTCACCCTTAGTAAAATGCGTCTTCAACGCAATGTAAGTCTTATAACATTCAAATGGCATCATTAAAATATAGGAAGTTTGGCTCTAGATGTTCTCTTTAAAAAATTAAGTTCCTGTGCTTCATACTTAATCTTTTCCTTTAATGGTTTAGGAATAAGTTTAGGTACTGATTCTAAATCAATACTGTTCTGATCACAAAAATGTATGATAGCATCAATGTAATTCATATGTTTATTGACTTGTACAAGAGTTTCTATCTCCTGTGCAAATCTAGATGGACAGAAGAACTTCTTCTCCAATACCTTTTCTAATTCATTGTCCATCAGATTCTTTCCCAGTGTGGTTAGATACAAACTCTTTAATATAACGAACTAGAAGTTTAATATAATCCTCTTTGTTCCTTTTGTCAAATACTTTTACTTCACCATTGGGAGTTACCATGATGGTGATAAGTTTAGTGACTGGTATGTCTGTCAATTCATAATATGCAGCAGCATAGAACATCTCCTGCACAAAATAATTTTCCAACCACTTCTCAGGTTTAATTTTACTTGATGTCTTAAAATCTATGACTGCTAACTCGCCTTCATACTCTGCTATACAATCAACTCTACCAGCAAGACCAAGGTATTCTGAATAGAGTGTCCTTTCTATAGCATGTATGTTATTTATCTTATCCAGATATGGTGTAGCATGATGGAACATGAACTTAGTAACTGGTGTAAATAAATCCCAGTCCATCTCATGATTCTCTAGATATCTTTGTGCTGCCTCATGATAGTCTGTTCCTCTAGCAGTAGCAGCTTTAGTTATCTTGTTAGCTTTATTATCTCCTACTCTCCTACGCCAATCCATAAAGATTTGCCTATTGTAGAAAGAAGTTACTGATGTGATAGATGGAACCCACTTACCACTTGGCAGTTGATACAATCTACAACCAGGAGTTTCTCTTTTGTCTAGTTCAAGATCACCTAAAAAATTACAATGGGTAAAACTCATAGATTCAATTC
>Ga0098038_1000240_pt1 | contig 25150 bp, 23 predicted proteins | sample 5B_taG_FD_75051 | JGI IMG/M metagenome (GOLD analysis project Ga0098038, IMG submission 75051) | Marine viral communities from the Subarctic Pacific Ocean - 5B_ETSP_OMZ_AT15132_CsCl metaG | ecosystem: Environmental > Aquatic > Marine > Oceanic | place: Pacific Ocean | collected 2015-01-08 | reverse complement strand
AAAGATGCACACCGAGGAAACTTGGACAACGTATCTTAGAGCCGCACTTTCAGAATTACCTTCTAATTTTATTGAGGGGGCTGCTAATGTTTCCTTCAATTCTTCAATTGCTGCATCTTTCCGGGCCTTATCTGCATTTGAAAATAAAGCTTTGACGGCTATGGAAGACCCATCTAAAGGTCTTGAAGCAAAAAAAATAATTCAACGTGTTGTTGCCAACCAACAAGATTATACTAGGGACTACCGTGATAGACCTGATAAATTAGAAAGAGTTGAGGCAAGAGAACAACAACCTGCTCCGCAGCCACGCCGCCGTAGACAAACTAGCACCTCAACGATGGGTAAAAAACCTCTTCCGAAGAGAAGGGAGAGAGATAAGTCACGTCGAGGTAAACAGGCACCTATTGCAAGAAGAGGTGAACGTGGTCGTCGTGGTGAAATTTCTAAAGATGCGTTAGTTGGTGGCATCATTCGATTACTACAAGAGGTTGAAATTAAGCAAGAAGTAATAGATATGCTTAATAATAAATATCTCAAGCCTGCTGCTAATGTTAACGAAGTAGTAGAAAATACATATAATATGCTTGCAGAAATTAAAAATACTCGTGGTAGAAGATATACTACAAATCAAAAGTTGGAGTTCGAAATGGGTATATTTAGTATGTTTAGGGAGCGTGGCCTACGATGAGAAAAATATTAAAATCTTGCCCACTCTGTCAGCATGAAGACCGGGACCATCTAGAGGAGATGATTCTATCCGGTGAATTACAAGCGACCGAGTTAGACCGTATTGAAGATTGGCGTAGCGGTACGACTCGTAAACATATGCAAAATCACTTGGGAGATTATCACGATAATTCTAATGAATCCTGCCCTATGTGTGTTGCACCTAACCGAGCCGAGTTAGAAGCGGCCATTACAGATGGAAGTATTAAACCCTCACGGGTGGCTAAGATGTTAGGCGTAGGAGTTGATATGATTAACCTTCATATGAAAAAACACCTCAAGCCCTTAGTACAACGCTCCGCTTCCATGGAAATCGCCCGACAGGAGATTAACGAGATTGAAGTTCTTTCAAGCAATCTTACGCTATTACAAACAAAATTACAAGAGTTTATTTTCGACGCTGAGGACTTAGACCATAAGACAATTGACTCGTTAGTTAAACTATCAAAGGAAATTAGGGAAAGTTTAAAATATGCGTTAGAGTTTAAAGGACAATTAGTACACAAGCAGGAAACTGTCGTAGTTCAACAGGTCGAAGTAATTCAACGTGTGTTAATTGAACAATACCCCGAAGTATGGGCTGAAATTAGAGATAACGTGGCGGAGAGATTAGCATGATAAAAAGCTCAAAGTCACAGGCTTTAATTAACAGGTTATCCCAAGTGGTTCAATCAACATCAAAGATTAAAAGCCTGTTGAGCAGATACGACGAATATTCGGAGGAACAGATGAACTTATTAGAAGAACAACTGTATAGCCTTTCAGAAACTTATGCGATGATAATTGAATATCTAGACGATGTAATGAAAGAAATATCCTTCAATAGAGAAAACTTATATGTGATTAAATGAGTAAAGAAGAAACGGTAGAAAAAGTAGCAGATGTAGCAGAAGACGTAGTAGACATTCTAGAAGATGTAGGACTAATCACAGAAGAGCAAGAGGCCAAATATACGGCCATGATTCAAAAGTCTCTTCCCCTTGTCCTAGGTCTTGTAGGTGGCTTTTTGAGCGGTGCAATATTAGTCTGAGGCATTTAAATTTTAAACTTCCGTTCGTTATTTAGGGAAGTTTTAACTAGACGCGGTGGTTTTGATGCTTCTAAATTTCAAACTCCCGAGGGCGGTTGGACTTTAAAAGAAAAAACATCGTTATTTGTATACGGTAAGAAATTAGATACAGATAGTTCTGAATTTGATGAAGAGTTATATGAAAAGGTTATATTTAGAGCGGGTGGTAGAGAAAATGCCGTTAAGGAATTTTCAGATTATTTAAAAACTAATTTTGGTTCTCTACCCTTTGTAGATAATATTAATGAGTTAAAATTTGCCGAGACAACCATTGGAGAATCCTTTCCACTAGAGAAGGATGCTAAGGGTTGGTTCGATACAAATGCAGAAAAACTTTATAAAAATTGGTTAGAGGGCGGTGATGCTTTCATCAATGTTCTGGGTTATTTTATTAATAATCGCATTGTTGTTACTTTAAATTCTGTATCAGACGAGTTAAAAACGGAAGGTGTTAACAAGGCACTACCAACTGAAGTAAGCAATGCTGTAAAAAATTGGTGGAAAAGAAACCACGCTGGTATTGGAAAACTCGCCACCTATAAAGTGCAGAACTTTAGTCCGAGAATTATTTCGGGATTATCAGAAGTGGAATTTAATAGATTTATAGATGTTGTTGTAGAAATTGTAAAGAAAGAAAATTTGGATAATTCTATCAGCCAATTTTTTGGTAATACCTCAAAGGGTATTGTAAATAAGCAAGAATTATTTTCATCTATTTTAAATAATGAACCAAATATTTTTTCAAAATATATTTCTTTTGTTTCACCTAGAAGATATAAAAGTGGTGAAGATGTAAAGGAACTCGGTAGAGGTGCTGACTATAGTGCTATCAATGCGGAGTTTGCAAATTATTTTTGGAATAATAGAGATAGTATGCAAGAATATAATGCATTGGGTGAAGAATATACCGACTTATCTCGAAATGAATTTATTGAAAAAATTACTGCCGACTTGAGAGGTAGTAAAAATCAAGTCATTACGAAAGTATTTAATGACTATGTTAAATCAACGGAGGTCGAAACTGAAATGGAGGAAAATCCTTACATTGAGGTTATCGGAGAAGGGTTAAGTCGCGCACCGAAGTTAACTGATTTCAAACTAAACTTTGACGGTGAATATGATGCAGATGAAACACTATCATTGGGTGCTGCTTTCTTTAACATGGTTAGTTTACTAAAGTCATTTGATGTAGATACGAAGCCAATTGAACTACTTATCACAGAAACATTAGAAGACGAGGCTAGTGAAAAGGTAATTAATACCGAGGCCAAAAGACCAAAGCCTAGTATCCAAAGAATTGTACGTAGATTAGCACGACGCAATCAATCATTTAGTTCGGACCTAGAAGCAGCAATTCAGTCCACGCTTCGGCCCCTTAGAAGGAATGTTATTTCTCAAATTTTAGAAATGTTTAATAGTGTTGACTTGAATAACCCCCAATACAAAGAAATTAACAATAAGAAGGTCATTGACGTTCTTAGAGAGTATGATTTGGTGAGGTGATTATTTGGAAGATTATGTTAAAATCGAAGATGATGGCGCTATAGATGCTTATTTAGACTTAGCAACATATGGAGATATTGATAGACCCGAAGATTTAGGAGAGGATGAAAGTCAACCTATTTATGATGATGCCGCTGCTCTTCACTACATTGCTGGTGTAATACCAAAATTTGAAAAATTTACTTTCCCATCAACACCACCACGAGATGTTGATTCTGTTCGCTCTCGCGTAGTTAGGGTTAGAGACTTATTAGACAATCTTCCCGAAGGTAATATTCCTCTTACTGCAAAAACGGGCGGCGGTACGACAGAACAGTTTATTGATAAAGTTTCTGAAAGATATGAGAAGGTAAAGGAATTCATTAACCCCGAATATCAAAGTAAGATGGAAAAATTAATTCAAAAATTAAAGGGTTCATTAGAGGTTACTCCCGAACTTGTGGAGTCTGAGCCGGTTAGCATTTCAGATATCAACCAACACTTTCAATATTTTAGCTCTTCATCTACAGTTGATAGAGAGAGAATTTATGATTTTTGGACTGAGGCAAATGATTTTTTCCAAGACCCCCCGAAAGATTTAGATATTAATCTTGAAGGAACTGATTATATAATTGAAGGTGTGGGAGATGAGGTAGAAAATGTGGCTAGGTTATTTAGGAGAATTGAACTACCTAACTATGTTATGAATCTTACTAGTATTGATATTAAACAATATAAGGACGAAGTAATTTCAGAAGCAATTTTAAACAATGTTTTCCCCCGAGATAAGTATAGTAATTATAGATACATTCTTTCTGGTGGTAAGGCCGACTACGGCGCACGCATGAGTATTGTTGAATCACGCGGACGAGCAGATTTTAATCCTCAAGGTGAAATGGGTGTAGAAGAGTTTACTACCCCGTATTCTGACATTGAAGAATATTTTAAGAGAACAAAACAAATTAAGTTTGTTGACCCACTATTAGCTATTGAAAGCCAAACTACAGACAATAATTTTTTCATTGATACACCGATGGAAGAAAAAATCATTAAACAACTAAGTGAGTTATACAATGTAGAGTCTGCTCCTTACCTAGCAAATATTCTAAACATTGCTATTGATAAGGTAAAAGAAATTATCCAAGCGATGAAAACAGACATTATTAATCGTAAGGTTTTCAATCTACCCATTATGGATGATAACGTTCATCGCGGTATTTTTCAAAGAAGTATTACCGAAAATTTAAGCCTAGAGGTTTTAACCTTTGAAACTTCGGTAGAAAATGGAGACCTAAGACTTATTCCAAAATATAGAGATATACAAGTTTCTAGTTATAATGACTTTGTGGATAAGGTAAATCAAAAGGCTACTAATGCCTTTAAACTACTAGCACAAATTTTACCCGATAGTAAATTTAAGCCCTTTGCTTCAGGGCAAGATAAGGGTGGAACCGCCACATTACCTTCTAAGGGTATTGAGCCAAGTATTAAGCGAAGTTTTGCTGAATCTCATTTAGCTGATTTTATCAAAGTATTTTACTTTGACTTTATGAATTTCCGATATTTTTATGGTAAAGATACCCCTCAATTTACAGATTCCGAGGAATATACTACCCTTCAACAATCTCTATCATCTATATCTGGTAGATTTTATGAGGGTATGCTTAGAAGACTTACCGTTGCTCCCGGCCTTTTAGAAAATGATGATATTAAAAATCTGACTAGATTCTTTAAGGGTGCCCAGCGAGGAACAACTCGCTCTCCTATTCAAATTGTTAATGATACGTCTAAACTTTATCTTTCTCTAGTACAAATTGTTGCTCTAGCAGACGAACCAATTTCGGAAACTAGAAAAATGAACACGTCCTTGAAAAATTTCTTGGGTGCAGTTCTATTTACAGAAATGCCCGAGCAGGGTGAATTAACGTTCGAGGGTAAAAAATTGTCTCAATATAAAGATATACCTAGCGATGGGTTGATTAAAGAACTTCTTGACGATATCGTATTACTTACCAAAGATAGAGACTTTGCCGCCTATGCCAGACAAAATAATATGAAGGACATTGGTAAGTTAACAAATGCAATTAAACGTTCACGGTATTATAGAGATGGTTTAATTAAGAGTGGTCTTACAAATGCCTACCTTGATGCCTTAGACACATTAAGAAAGTCTCGTAATTTACCAGTTTATAGAGCACACTTATATACCGACGATATTGAAGATGTTGATGAAGTAATTTCTATTATTAAAAATGAAGACGGCATTGACATGTATATGACTGATATTGAAAAAATTATTCAAAGTGGTGACTCATTTAACACGATTGCAAAATCACACGGTATTGATACACTAGTAGTGTATAAAATTAAGGGGCTATTCCGATGAAGAAGGAATTAGGCGCTGACGCAGGTGGTAAGGGGGCTAGTAGATTCCTACCAATTCCTACAGATGATGAAGGTAAGCCTGCAAATACCCCAGACATTCGTATTACCAATAAGGTTTACAAGGAGGAAGAGATGCTTAAGGTATTCAAGGTTGTAAATCCACAACGTAAGCAGCGTGAGGACATGGAGTTCTTTCCCGATTTAACGCGGGTAAATGCTGATGGGTATTTTATTGCCTTTGACCACAATAATACATTGGGTGGCGAACCATTACCCGTTGGTCGCGTGGGATGGAAATATCTACGCCAACACGGAGTTTTTCTAACCGTTGGTGTGAAGGTTATTCCCATGTATAGAGGATTGAGTATTGCTAAGAAACTATGGGAAATGCGCGATAGAGTTATTTTTCGCAATAGACCTGCGGTTGGCTTTTTGAGTAATTTTAAGGAAGGGTGGATTAACTACGTTAAGAGTCAGAATTGGAACATTGAGCCACCGGTTTCCACGTTGCCAGAATCTTTGGTAATGGATGCTGAGAAGACCATTACAGAAAGGGGTAAGCCGAGGAAGATGATTACGTATAATATGCCCGGTGAGATTTACGAAGATGACGCGATGGCGAAGGCTTGGGATATTCTAAAAATGGGAGTTATCGGAACTGTTGTCGTAATTGACGGGAAGAAGTATCACTTTAGTCCCGATGATGTAGAAAGGTATAAACAGATTTTTCAACAAACTATGGGTAGTGACCCCAAGCAGAAACAGCGCATTGCTTTGAGAAATGTTATCCGTGAGAGAAATATACAGCCGAAGGTTCGGTGATTAAATGGATTTATTAACCGAAATGGACATGGCTGCCTCAAAGGGCAACTTCGAATATTTCTTCACCAAAGTTCTCGGCTACGAGATGGCCCCATTCCACCGCGAATGGTTAGACCGTGTAAATACCACAAAGCGCACGGTTACAATCTGTTCCCGTGACCACGGTAAGTCCGTATTCTTTCACGCTTGGTGTGTTCATCAACTCATATTCCAAGAGCCACCCTATCAGATGCTTTACATCTCTTCTAACCAAAAACAGACAATGGTTCACATGAAAGACATTGACCGTATGTTTACCAATATTCCAGCATTGAGAAAGTATAAACCCAAGTCCGGTTGGGCAGTAGGTTACATGACTCTAACAAATGGAAACACAATTATTGAACGCTCCGTAGGTTCACAGATTCGCGGTCTTCACCCTGATGAAATTATCGTGGACGACCCTATGAAGGAATTCTCAGTTGCCGCCATTCAACGTGTATCAGATTGGTTTTGGGGCGACATGGTTCCCACACTTCACCACACGTCATCACTTCGCATGATTGGTACACCCTTCACATACACGGATATTTTTGCCGAACTTGAGGAGAATACAGAATATGATGTAAAACGCTACCCTGCTATCAACCAAGCAGGTGAAGCCCTATGGTCCTCACGTTGGGACATTGATTCTCTAGAACGCCGAAAGCGTGAAATCGGCTCATCTAAATTTACACGCGAATATCTTTGCATTCCCATTTCATCCAACACTATGTTGTTCCAAAAGGAGTTTATCGAAAAGGCTAAGGACAGAACAATTACTGGTAAATATACAGGTAATACCGAGGCATACAAATACTTCATTGGCTATGACCCATCATTAAGTCAAGATGGGGACTACACAGTTATGACCGTATTAGAGGTTGATGAAGATATGAATAAAACTGTCGTGGCTATGGTTCGGGAGAAGAATCTAGACTTCCGTGGACACATTACTCGCATTACAGATTTATGTCACCGGTTTAAACCCGAAGCGGTTATGATTGAAACCAACACATTCGCCAAATCTTTCGCTATGGAACTGCGCGACATTTCTGATTTCCCCGTCCGTGAGTTCACCATGTCTCGCCGTAAGAAAGAAGAAATTATTCTCAATCTTCAGATGAATTTAGAGAATCACAAAATTCACTTTCCCTATGCAGATGATAATTCACGCATCATGAGTAATGCTATCATTCAGGAATTAGAAGCCTTCGGCATCTCATCAACCGGTAAGATTGAAGGTTTAGGGGCACACGATGATTCCGTTATTGCATTAGCGTTGGCAAACTACGCCACAAAGTCTTTTAATGATGCCTTCGTTGACATTGATAGTGAAGGCATGTTTGGTAACGTTATCAATCCGATGCAATCGTTAATCGGACAACAAAATTTCGGAGGTGGAATTTATGGAATTAATCTATAAGGAAGAAGAAATTGATTATGAAATGGCGCAGCGCCTATTAGAAGAAGCCAAGCGGGAAGAAGAAGAAGCGGCTGCTGCTAAGGAAGAATTACGCGGCACCTTAAACCTCTCAGAAGATTGGTATAATTATCGCCCCTTTGATGAAATAGAGGTGTTAAAAGAAATCTCTTCTTACTATTCTATTAATCTTTCTGAAGCGCAAGAGCGAGTTTCAAAAATGCCTAATGAACCCTTAATTGATGGCAAGCCTATCCCCGAAATTGTGAAGGAACTTAGACAAATTAGAAGGAGCCTAAAGGGTAGTGCGAAAATTAAAATGAGTAATTCCATTGACCATCTTATCAAGGCTTATGCTAGTCACCTTGACTCTTGTATTAGTAACATTTATTGGCTAGCACCATATAAGTCAGCGGTTAAATTAATTACGCCTAGCCCTGAAAAAATTAGTAAACTAAATCACATCAAGGATGGGGAAACAAGGCAAGAAATTATTGAGCATCTTATTAAGATGTGGGAATGTAATATGAAAAAGGGTGAAGTAGACTACGGGACAGATTATACTAGTTTAGTCAAGGACTTTAAGGCATCTAAAACATCTATCAATAAAATTTTAAAGAATATCCATCACCAATCTATTAGACCTAATCGTAAGAAAAAGCTCGACGATATGTTGGTCAAGGCCGTATGTTCCAATCCCGGCATTACGAGCAATCACCTTCACGCTATTCTACCAAATTCATACAAGCGTTCAACCTCACCTCAGACAATTGCTAAGATGCTAAAGCGCCTGGACGTTACCAATGTTGAAGGGGAATATTATCTTATTAGCAATGAGATTAAGAAAGACCTCTTTTCTTACATTGCTGGCTTCATTGATTCGGATGGATATATTACTATGGACCCATCCTTTTCTCCCCGTGTCGGCATGATTGCGACGGGCAATCGTGGCCGTGCATTCTTTACAGAATTGGAGAAAGAGTTGAATATTGGTCGCCTACACTTAGACCAAAAGGTTGGGGAAAATTCCCGCAGCCAACATCGTTTAAATTTTTATTCACAAGATGATATTACTAAGCTATTGGATAAGTGCCTACCCCATTTGCGAATGAAGCAAACACAGGGTAGGTTGCTCCAAGAGGCCATTCGTATTAAGAAAAGATATAAAAAGCAGCCGTGGGCTAAGGAACGTATGGGACAAATTTTCAAACTAATGAAGTGGGAGAATTGGAAGGATGCCCGTAACAAGACAGAATTCGAAAAGTATAATATCCTTGAGGAAGATATTGCTAAATACAAACAGGAGTCTAAGTGGGAACTCATGGATGAGTTAGACAGTATCGTTAAGGAGGAATGAAAATGGGTTTGAGAGACAATATTAGGTCATTGATTAGAAGAAGAACTCCGGTTCCCCGCGAGCCAGAAATTTATAACATGGGTATTCAGGAGAAGAAATTACCTCATCACTATGCGGGTAAGTATCTCTACGAAACAGCACAAAATTCTACCATTGTTCGCACTTGTCTTATCCAACTTAAGACCGAAGTATTCCGCCGAGGGTATGAATGGAAGAAAGAATTCGAATACAAGTGTGAGGATTGTGGCTATGAATACCAACGTGAGGTTGACCAATGTAGTGCGTGCGGCTCTACTAATCTACGTCGCCCAGACTTTAATCAAAAAATATATGCCGAAGAATTTTTTAAGGGATATGTAAACGATGCTAATCAGCTTTTTACTGATATTCTTCGTGAAATGGAAACCGACCTGAATGTTATTGATGATGCTTTCCTAGTTTTAGTAAAAGACTACTACTTAGATAAAAGGGGAAAGATTGTACTTTCAAAGATTAACGAGGTTTATCGAGCCGACCCAACGACCATGTATATTGAAACCGACGAGGATGGAGATAGAGGTCACAGTCGTTATATCTGTCCAACACATAGAGATTTTATTTCTGAGGATAAATACGATAAGTGTGGAGTTTGTAATTCCTGTCTCTATCCCGTAGAGTTTGTAAACAAAACGTTGCAGGGAGATGAGCAGCATTTTATCACCGGGGAGGTTATTCACATTAGTAAATATTCCCCATCTAGACTGTATGGACACCCACCAGTTTTGACTCTATTTAATCACATTTTTACTCTATCTGCTATGGAGCAATACATTAGCACATCATATACAAAGGCTAGAACTCCACGAGGTATTCTTGCCGTTCAGACTAACAACATGGAATCGTTAGTTAAGTATTGGAAAGGTGTAAAGGAGAAACTTGAACGAGACCCTCACTATGTTCCTATTATGGGTATTGAATCAGATGGTGGTTCAGGCGGTAACGTTCAATGGGTTCCTTTCATGAACACCCTAAAGGAGATGGACTATATTGCCGTAAAGGATGACCTAAGAAAGCGCATTGGTGGTTTCTATGGCGTAAGCGACGTATTTATGGGCGATACGACTACCTCCGGTGGAATGAACAATGAGGGTATGCAGATTCTAGTTACTAATCGCGCGGTTGAAATGGCTCAAGCGGTTTATAATAAATATCTCTTCCCATACCTTATGAAGCAATTTGGCATTACCGATTGGAAAATTATGCTTCTTCGTTCTGAAGAAGAAGACCAAACCTCTCACTTACGACGACGTGAGATTGAAATTAACTTAGCAGTTCAAATGAAGAACTTGGGCTTTGAGGTTGATATGAACGAAGAGGGTGACTTTGTGTTTAAGAAGTTCCCACCAAAGGACTTGATTGATGTTAATGTTGATGAAAAACAGGGAGATGAAAAATTAGAAACTGACCCCTATGCCGGTACAAATATTGATGCATCACAGTTAGGACAGTTACAGGAACAGGCTCTAATGACCGGACAAACTAAGGGTCAAGTTGCGGGGGAGATGCCGGGAAAAGAAACAAGCCCCGCATGAGCGTGGGGCCGCCAAAAAGATTTAGTGGCTTACCAGAAGAAGCCGGAAATAATAACGTAGACCGAAGAAGTGAAAGGAGGGTTAATAGATGAAGAAAGCAGTTCCCACTACGAGTCAATTAAAGTTAATTAAAAATTTTAAGTTTACGCTAGCTAGTGAAGATATGTATGAAGATATGAAAACCATTAGTGGTAAACAATTAGACACGGATGTTGCTAACATATTTGTCGAATGTTTAGATTTAATAGAACAAATTTATAAATTATCTAAAACTACTAAATTTAAATACGGAAAGCCTGTGGACGAATTTGATTTGAATAAGGTTTTTGAATCAATTCAACTAAGGTTCGATTCTTCTACCGGAATTTATTATGACCCTTATTTTACCTTCAAACCTATGGGGCTAAGCTATTTACTTTCTTTTATAATGACTGTTAGACACGAAAGGGATATGGGTAGAGGAAAATTTGATACATCCGAGTTTATCAGACTTATGACGCTCATCTTGAAATATGTTAAAGAGTGGGCAAGCCTCAGTTCTGACTACGCCTTACCCGTAATTACTGTTAAGGGAAAGGTTATAGATATTGATGAAGAATTTAAGGAAGAAGAATCTAGCAGTGAAGGTCTGCTTTCATTATTTAATACTTCTAAGAATCCTTTATACCAATACAGGGATTTGCCCCCACATTTTACTAAATATATAGTACAAGTTATTTCAAAACAAATTAGACGAATGGCTAAGCGCGGTGAAATAGATGCTATGAAGACAAGTCTTGAAGATGATATTATGCCTCTACTTAGAGGTGGTAAAGTTATTCGAAGGACTAAAGGTGGACAACCGATTACGGCTAAGGTGCAGTTAGATTTCTTACATGCAGTATTAGATGATTTGTTATATAATGAGGGTGGGGAAGATATTGTCAGACAAATCGCTTCTTTAGATAAGAAAGAATTTGGTGAGTTTATGAGCAATAAACAATACAACAGGTCCTTAACAACTATCTTTACACAATTTGTTAATGTAGCTATTAAGGAAAATTTAAATAAAATCGGTCATTACGATGTTAAGGCAAATAGATTTAGGGGCGACTCTTCCTTAGTAGCTAAATCCAACGTTACAAAAAATTTGTTTAGGGACATGCAGATGGAATATGATGATTCTGACCCCCAGACATCATTTTATAAGGCGCTTGATGGCGACAGTCTAATACAACTAAATTTATTTTTAAGCAAACAAATTCCTGCATCAGATGTAAGGGTTCAATCAAGAATGGAGTTTAAAAATGTAGTAATTACCGCTCGTTTTAGAGCCTATGCTGAAGGTGATTCAACTCGGTCGTATACTAAATTTATTTTAGATTTCGTAAAAGAAAGAATTTATTATAGTACTAATAATTATGTTTCTCGTGAATTAGATACTTCTGAATTCAAACAAATAGCTAGCAGCATTAGTTTGGACGTAGAGGACCCTCTTAGAGATTTAATTACTCTATTAGGTCAAATGACTCGGCCAGATAAGGTTAGTAGTAGAGCCTTTGGTGGTAAGAAAAAGATACCAGAACGTAAGTCAATAGATTTGCTAAGAGCACTAGTTTCTAGAATACCTAAGAAAAATATTGTTAAAATAGAAGGCCCTGAATATAATTCTCTTTTGGGAACAATAACCGGGGGAATGCTATTAGGTGTTTTTAATAGTGAAGGTACTATTCTCAATTCCTTAACTTATCTTAGTTTTGATAGTATTAGAACAAAAAAACAAAATAATAATACAAAAAATATTTGTATGATTAAACTTTATGTTTCAGGTATCGGACGAAACGGTGAATTAATTGATGAATTAAAGCTTGCGAGAGCAGGTAGTAATTGTATTTATCTTACTACTGATTTATCTACAGGTGATAGTGTCGGCACCGTTGTTGGGGTTATTCTTGATTCCTTATCAGAAGACCCCCAAAATTACTTATTAAGTGGTCTAGCAAATGTTTCGGCTTCGACTTTATATCCCGGCACGCCTTCACAAAAATTAAAAGAACAAATTACAGAGGCGATTTTAAAAATACCCTTAGAAGATATGGATAAAATGCTATTTAATGATGATGAGGCGGTTGCCCTTAATATTAGGAGAGATACGAATGAGTGAAATTATTAGAAGAAAATTGGATGAAGCAAAAAAAGAAATTGCAAGAATGGAAGGTTTAAATGATACACAGAAGGTAGAAAAAACTACCCGTAGCGTTATGCCTCCGATTCCTGAACCAACAGATATTAAACCATCACAGGACCGAGTTGCTGCTATGATTGAACCCGGTCCTAAGATGAAGAAGAAGTGGAAACAAGTTTGAGGTGATACGATGGAATACCGAGGTCAAAAATTATTCTCTCATTTACAATACCTATACTTATTAGGTTTTAGTAGCCAAGACATTAGACTTTTACAAAATTCTTATAGAAATAAAGAGAGTGGTAAGTTAGAAGAATATGCGACCTTAGTTTCTGAATTAAAAACCAAATACTCGGACTTTGACGAGGAGCTTTTTGACCAATTAGTTAAGGAAGGCAGTAGAAGAATGGGTAAGAATGTAAAAGTTAAGACATTCGTAAGTCAAATGTCTCCCTATGTTGTAGCCGGTAAATATCAAGTTGGCGGTAAAAGATTTGGATTTACTCAGGGTAGAAAGTTAAGGGCTACTAGCGACAATTACTTTATACCTAAAAAAATTTGGGATATTTCCGTGAAGACCGAACCCGAAGAATACGAAAAGGCGTTGGAATATCTTAACGAGTTTAGAACTAGCATGGGTTTATCTGTGATTAGTTTAGAAGACCTACCCGGCGGTCAATTTGCCCTACCTATTTTATTTAGTGAATTAAAATTAACGGCAGACAAACCCGATAGTTATTCTACAGGTGATGTAATAGGAAAGATTAGTGAAGTGATTGCAGCCGGTGATTTAATTAAAGTTTTCCTCGGTGATAAGATTCCAGCCTTTGGTACTGATGAAGTAAATAATAAAAAGGTAGTGTCCGAACTTAGGAAATATATTAAACAGAAAATTAATACGAATCGTATATCTAGAAATTTCAACGAAGGTCTGCGCTTGGCATTTACAACTTCTGTAGTTAAACAATTGCCTAAAGATACGCTTAGTGCCCTGAATGAACTTATGGAATCAGGCGACTATGCCGGTAAGCCTGTAGGTTATTGGTTAGCGATACTAGCTACGGATGGTGTCAACCTACCAGTATTTGGTAGGGAGGTACAAGTAAGAGAAAGTGATGAACTACCATTCTTTGAACCAAAGGTTAGTCCGTCTGATATGCCTACCAAAACAAAGGAAACGAAGGACCGTCTAGACAAGATGGACGTTGAAGACTTACCACCCAAGACCCGTAAGAAGGTTAAAACATACATGCAAGATGCCGACCCAACAGAATATTTTGGGGAGGAATATCTCAAGTTAGGAAAAGTTATAAATATCCTTGAGGGTATTGTCGAAGCAGAAGACGAAGAGGAATTGGCTGAACTCTCTGAAGATAACCTAAAGATGGTAAAATTAGCCGCACGATTGAGAAAACAATATGAAACACTATATCGCGCTCTAGATGATATGGTATATGATAACAAGGAGGAAGAAGAATGAGCGAAGAAAATACATTAGAAATTTTAAAAATGCTAGTAGAAAGGATTAAGCAATTAGAAAGACAGGTCATGGAGTCAGAAATGAACTTGATGAAGTCCGGTTTCGTTGCACATACACCGCGCCCAATTGGTGGCGTAAAGTCAAATGTGCCGAATAGTGACACCATTTCAAAAATGTCTTGGTCTGACCTAGATAACCTAGTAGAACAAATGGAGGGAACACTATGACCGAAGGAACAGATATGAGCGAGAGGAGACAAACACTTCTAACTCAACTCAATGAATTAGAAACTATTATTACAAATGCACTCGGCGCACTTACCGAAAGTGTGGAAATTAGGGATAACAAAATACCCAAGCCACAGAAAGTTGATGTCGAGCGATTGGCTGCAAAGCCTTATACAACGGGTATGCCCGAAAAATTTACCGCTGTAAAGAAAGGTAAATTGATGCCTAATAATATGTTATACAAAGCACCCGCATTAGATGAGGGAGAAGACCCACCTGTTGAGCCGGTCGAAGAACCACAGGACGGACAGGAAAAAGAAGTAGCTTCTGCTCTTGAAGATGCATTAAGACAGTTAGAAAAATTAAAGTATACTCACTCTATTGATGCAGCAGATGCTATGCAACCAACCCAGAGATGATAGTATGTTTACTATCCCCGGCGAAGACTTGGTTAAAAATCAAGTTTCATACAAAAATATTATTGCCGCTAAGTTTTTGTCGGGTAAAGAAAACCCAAAGGCTTATGGTAAGGATTGGGAAAAATTAGTTATCGAACTTCGCCGCGCCGTGCGCGACCCGGCTATTAAGGATGCTATACCCAACATTGAACATAGCGTTTTATTTTCTGATTTATCCTTAGATGTTAGAAGCCAAGAGGCGGTTGCAATTTACGACCAATCTCGCGCAGCAATACCTATGATAATGACTAAGCAAGATAAACCGGAAAAGTTTATTTTACCTAATAAACCAATGTATCGTATTTTCGAAATTAATGACTTAGAAGAAATTAATGGGTTTACGGGGTATTTTATAATTCAAGAAAAGTACGACGGTGTTCGCATTCAGGTTCATAAGTTTAACGACAAGGTTTCTATTTATACTAATCGTGGTAGAGATATTACGGATAAGATGGGAGACTGTGTAAAGTTTTTTGAAGATAAAGACTTGAAAGATTTAATTCTTGACGGTGAGGCGGTTCTATATCAGGATGATGACCCATTGGTTAGGTCTGATACAATAGGTTTCTTAAATAAAAAGGTCGGTAGTGAGGGAGATATTCGCCTACACATTTTTGACATTATGCATTATGATGGAGAAGAAGTGTATAAAGAAAAACTAGAAGATAGAATGGTCGTACTTATGAATAATTTTTCGGCCAAGGCTAATGAAAAGGTAGAGTTTCCCAATAAGAAAAATACACGCGAAGCAGATTCATTAGAAGAGTTGGAAGAATACGCGAAGGAAATTATGGACAACCCCGCATCCGAAGGTGTTGTTATTAAGGACGCCAAGTCTTCCTACGTTGTTGGTAAAAAGAAAAATCCAAAGTGGGTTAAGTGGAAAAAATTTGTTGACCTAGATGTAATTATTCTCGAAGCTAGAGAAAATAAAAACAAAACATATTCATATCTTATGGGAATTGGACCCGTCGAAGGTGGTCCTAAATCTAAAGAAATGAATGGTGAGACTTACATGAACGTAGGTCGTGCCGGTAATTATTCAGAAAAGTTAGAAGTGGGTTCTATTATTCGTGTAAAGGTAGACGATATTGTAGGCACTAAGGAAAAGGGTTTTACCCTAAATGGTGCTATGGTTCATGAAATACCCGAGGTAGAATATCCTGATAAGGTAATTACATTAGAGTTACTAACAGAAGGTGGACGCAAATCACTTGGAGATTATCAAGTAGAAGCGTTAAAGAAATCATACTATCTTACAGACAATGTTCATGGTATTGTAAAGATGGACCTTGAGTTAGATACCGAAGGATTATTGCTACACGGATTTAAGGGTAGTAATCTCATGGGTAAGAATGCTTGGGCAGATAAGGATATGTGGATGAAACAAATTCGCTTGGCCTACAATAAGGATAACGGTAAGTTTTTTGTTATGTGTCAACAAATTATGGACGGTCATGCCCCTATGACTATTGAACGGTTACATAAAATTTGCATGGAACAAGACCCGGATATTATAGCGCGACTATTCTCCGGTAAGAACTCGGTGAAACAGATGAAGCAGCGTTTAATGAAGGGTGGGGAGGCTTATGGTATTGAATATAATAATGGTAAGTTTTCCTACGATGACGATACATTAGCAAAGTCTAAGGCTCGTAGAGGTATGTTTACAATGTGGTTAACCGATGAAGGTTTCCTACACTTCATAGTTGAATATCAGGGGAAGGAATACGTATGGGAAATAGAAGTCGGTGATGAGGAAGAAATTTACGACTTCTTAGGTGAGTCTGGTAAATACCCATGTAGTATTATTGATAGTGCAAGTAAGGATAAGTTATTTGATAAGGGACAATTAATTATCGGCGCACAACGTCATGGATATCATGAGTATATTCTAAGCGGGGAAGAGGTAAAAAGTAAGATACACTTCCGCTATGTTGAGGCGTTTGATGACCAAAAAATGTGGATTGCCTTTACAGGCTATAAGCAAGAACCCGCACCTGAAGATTCAGATGAGGGCTTGGTAAATATTTACGAGGACAAGTTTGCTGATGATACGGATATTAAAAAATATGCTGATGATATGGATATTAGAAAAAAGGCTCTTAGGGCACATGGTTTAGTACAATTAGCAGTTTATAGAATATTAAAGGATGGTAAAGAAGTATTTAACTCAGACGACGTTCTTGAATATTTAGAAAAAGATTTCTTTACATTTATAAAAAAATTAAATGAAGAAGGTATTATAACTGATAATAAAGTAGGTGAAACTAGCCGAGGAGGGGGAACTCCTATCGGTCAAAGAAACGTAACCTTTGGTGATATAAAAAGAACCTTCCATATTCCCTTACCCAAGACGTGGAGTAAGACTATTACTAAAGGGAGCTACGATAAGTTAATGAGAAAAATGGGTGCTCGAACTTTAGGTTCTGTTTTAACATCACTATCTTATGGAAAACCCATAGTTGACCTTAATGGTGAAAAACTTGTGTCGGTAAGAAATCTTTTAACAGGTGAAACATTTACTCCGTTTGTAAAACCCGGACAGGAAGTACAAAGCTATTCTAATAAAAAAGGTAGGAAATTGTCAGGTTTTATGACCAAGCAACATTTTGCAAAAATGAGAAATAAAATATTGAGAAATTTAGAAACAAATTATAAAGAGATTTTTAAAATAGTATCTACCCTCCAACAAAATTTTCCAGCAAAATATGAAAAGGAAGTTAATTACTATGAAAAATTTGACATTGATTTACCCGCCACATTATACCGCCTACTTCAACAGAAATCCAAGTAACCTTTATATAGTCTTTTGACGAGACACTATAGCACAGGCGAGGATTATGCAGATAGAAACTCCCATGTTTGGTTCCGAACTTACCGATGGTGGTGAGTTCGTAATTCTAAAAGAAGATAACGATTTAGTTATCGCTGGATATGCATCAGTAGATGTAGTAGACAAGCAAAATGATAAAATCACTCTGTCCGCTATTCAAGAAGCGGCTCAGAAATTTATGAAGGAGGAGCGATACCGCAACGTTATGATTACACATTCTAACGTTCAAGTTGGTGAAGTTCTCGATGAGTATACAAATTCCAAAGGAAAAGTCCTAAAAACAGGCGTTGATGATACAGGTTTTTTTGTAGTGATAAAGTTAAGAAATGATATTGAGAAAGCACGAGAAGTTGCCCGAGATGTAAGAAAGGGTAGACTACGTTCATTTTCAATCGGTGGACAGGCGTTAAGTAAGACCAACAAGCATGATAGTGATGTAGGCACATTCAAGGAAATTGATAAACTTGAATTGCATGAAATCACAATTTGTGAAGAGGGCATTAACCCCGAAGCCAAATTTGATATCGTAAAGGAGGATAAAACAATGACAGAAATTGAAAAAGCATTAGAAGAATTTAACGAAGTCATGACTGAGTTGCGTAAGGAACTTCTTGTAAAAGAAGAAGAGGATGTAGAATCTATGGATTCATCCATGCCTACCGCTCAAGATGACAAAGACGAAATGATGATGGAAGACGAAGAAGTAGAGAGCGCAGACTATATGTCTGAAGACTACGAAGCCGGTGACTATAGTGAAGAAAAAGAGATGAAGTCTCTTAACGCTGAAACACTCGACCTTTCTCCCGCTAACATCGAGAAGGCCTACGAAGCCTTCCGTGCCGAGCGTGAAGAAGAGCGTGCCTATGACTTAGTTAAGGCACAATTCGAAGCCCGCTACACCGCTGAACTCGAAACCGAGAAGGCCCGTGTTGCTAAGGAAGACTTTGACGCTGCTGACGCAGTTGCTCAACTTAAGGATGAGTTTATGGCTCTCCGCAAGTCCTTAGAAGAGGGTGACGCTACTATCGCAAAATCGGTTGAGGCCCACGCTGAAATTACAGAAGACCTTTCCCGTGTGAACGAAATGTCGTGGAGCGAGGCTCACGACTTATTTAACAAATTAAACTGAGGTGAAAAAGATGACAGGATATTATAAAACAATTCAAGATTTAGAACGAGCAACATACGGTGCATTTGGCGGCGACCGACTACTTAAGTCAACAGGCGCAACCACCGGTATTGAAGGACGCCACTTTTCTACAGGTGCGTCCGGTGACGCACAAACAACCGCCCTATACAACATTGTATACGGACAAAAAGTTTGGTCAATGATTAACCGAGAAATTAACGCACTTTCCATGCTTCCCAAGAAGCCGTGGAAGTCTTCTGGCTGGCGTATCTTAAAGAGCCGTGCAATTGGTGGTGCTCTCGATACATTCGATGCTACCGCAGATAGCGGTGACGCTGACCAACTTGGTGGCGTTGCTGAAAACGTTGCTCTTTCTAGCATTACTAACGTTAAGCCAGATTACGACGTGCTCAGCATTACCCCCAAGACTGTTGCACACACCTTCGAAGTTTCGGAGATTGCACAGTTGATGGGTGGTATTGACGACGGTATTGGCGACCTTATGCAGAACTACCGTGAAGAAGTCGGTATTACTCACGCTGAAGTTATGAACGCTATGGTTCTCCAAGACCTTACCACAACCGCTGGTGTTGGTCTTGACCACGGTTCCTTAACTACACCCGACCAAATGTTGACTTCTCTTTACAAGATTGTTGCTACCCACGCTGAAACCAACGCTATGTCTAACTATGCTAACAAGAACGACCTTTACGGACAAACCCGTGACGGTACTTCTGCTACTGCATTCCTAGAAGCATTCGTTGATTCTAACTCCGGTACAGAACGTAATCTAACCGTTAACATTCTAAACACCACCCTACGTCAACTTATGGCTCGCGGTGGTGACCCGAAGGTTATTCTAACCGGCTACGACACCATTCAAACTCTTGGTGAACTTCTACAGGCCCAAGAGCGTTTCATGGGTCGTACTGAAATCGTCCCCACCCATTCGGGTATTAAGGGCGTTGCAGGCCGCGAAGTTGGTTTCCGTGTTGCTACATACCACGATATTCCGATTATCCCCGTTAAGGATATGCCGAACGGTGGTGCAGGTCTAAGCGATATGCTTATTCTAGATACTGACCACTTGTTCCTTTGTACCCTTAAGCCAACCGAGTATTTCGAAGGCGGTATTAACGCTGACGTGTTCGGTCACGGCAAACTCGGACACCGTGGACTTTACCGCACCGTTGCGGAAACCATGTGTACCTACTTCCGTGGACAAGGCAAGATTTTGGACCTTCAATGAGGTGATTAAATGGGATTGAATGCAATTACATTTATCGCTGACCATACGGGGGTTTCTGCTCCTAAGGTTCAAGGGCACTATTACTATGTGGACTTTATCCTTAATGTGACAAAGGGTGCTACCGCGTCTGTAACAACAACAGTAAATTATGTAGCCGCTACAAACACGATTACTCGTCAAAGCGGAACTGCTCTTAACGCATCTACAACCTATTCGGTAGGAAGTACCATTACTCTAGGTTCTTCTGCTACCGGTAGTAACGATGGTGAGGTTACAATTGTTAGCATTGATGGTGCTGATACTATGGTTGTTTCAGCCGTTTCTGCTGATGCTACAAATGACGAAATTACGATTGTAGGAAATAACCTTTCCCTACTTGCATCGGATTTGGGTCTTTCCCAAATTAGTCATATTGAAGTTTTAGGGCAGGAAAATAACTTGGTAAAATTAAATACCAAGTTAACTACCGCAGGTGCTTTGTTCCAAGAAACGGCTTCACTTGCCGCTAACGGAGAATATTTGGTTCTTGAACCATCTACTCTTTCAACGGGTGCGGTTGTGAACGGTGACATTGGAACCTTTAGAATTAGAGCATACGGTTTACTCTGAGGTGATTAGGTATGGTGCGAATGATTAACAAATCGGGCGGTACAAAAACCGTTCTTGGTAGAGATATCTTAGGCAATCAAGAAATTGATGTGGCCGAAGATAATGTCTCATTATATCTTCGCAACAAATTTGTGTTGGTATCTGAAGAGGTGGAATCTTCTCCGGTAGTCGAAGAGACTGTCGAAGTTGAGGAAGCCTCTTCAGAACCTTCCCTAAACCTTGAGTCAATGACTAAGAAAGAACTTCAATCACACTTGAAGGGTCTTGGTATCAGTTACAAGTTCTCTGATTCTAAGGCCACTCTCTTAGCATTGGCTCTTGGTGAGGAAGAGTAAGTTTAAATACTTGCTATTACTATTTGTTGATAGGTGATATTATGCCAGTACGTTCAGTTAAGATTACAGATGACACAGTTATTTCGACCGCAGGTGGAACATTCCACGGTATTATTTGGTACGGCGGTGGGGCTTTAACTCCCAATACCTACATTGATATTTTCGATGATGATACAACCACTTCACCTTCACCCCAAATTGCTAAAATTCACACAACCGCCGCACCTCCTAATGGTGATGATAAGCGCGGCTTTGAAATCGTTTGCAAGGTCGGTATTACCGTAAAGGCTGACAATTGGTCAGGTTTAGAAGTTTACGTCCTCTATAACTGAGGTGTGTAAATGACCCGTGTTGAAGACCTAGAAGGTGCGGATTTAAAACCCAACCTACCCTATGATGAAAAGCAGGCCGCAAGGCTAATGTTACAATACATTAACCCTAATACAGAAAGGGGACCTTTTCTTAGAAGGTATATCAATTGGCTTTCAAGCGAGCATGATGTAAGGGATTTTGACGATTCTGAGTTTGATAGAATCAATGTAGAAACCTTTGGTAAGGTTCTTCGCATGAAATTCCTAGACCACTTTGATTTTACAAAGGCTGCTAAGACTCTAAGTCAGGAAAACTTATCTTCTCTAGAAAGAAAGGTTGTTTCTGAAATAGAAGAAGAGCAAGGGTTTAAGTTTACAACTAAGATAAATGAACTTAACCGTCAGGCTAGTAGTCTCGAAGGTGATGAGAAGGAAAGGGTTCTTGAGCAAATTGATGAATTAAAATATTTTAGAGATACTAAGATTCAAGAAATTATTGAGGGTTCAGCGCAAGACCTAAAGGACGCTGCTAAAAATGCCGATGCAGACCAAAAAAATATTACCTTTGAAGATATTCTAGATAATAAGGCTAGGAAATTATATGCTTCCTTTGACCCTCTTGATGAAGATTATAAGAGGAGGTATAGCGTACCTAGGACCGGTCTATATGACGAAAAAATCGCTTTACCACCCGCTGGAAGAACAGAAGAAGGGTCTGACCCAAGAAGTGCAGTTGCGCGTCGTAGAACAATGGTAGACACACCTACTATGAAACCCGATGAAAAACTACAGATTACGGATGGAAACAAATCCGCAACAGTAGAAGAATGGTTAAAGGATAAAACGAATAATCTTAGATTTAAGGGCGTCCTTACAATTGACCCGTGGGATATTGGTAAAATATACTACCCCGGACATACATTATTAGAAAGAGAAAATAATATGGTAGTCAATGATTCTATTATTCTTGGTGATATTTTACCACTAGCGGGGCGAGCAAAAATTAATATGAAAAAATACTCTAATAATATAGCCTCTAAAATTCAATATTTTGAGGGCCGTGCTAGTAGTTTATTACAAAGAAGAGAAAAAATACCTAACTCTCTTTTAGAATACGTTGACCTTTTAATTGAACTATACCAACAAAAAAGAAAGGAAGTTCAAGATATGTTTAAGTCCGGTAATTATCAAGGAGAACTTTCTCGTAAGCTTTTAGAGTTAGGGGACGAAACAGAAGATATTATCGAAGATATTGAAGACGCCGATGAAAATGTAAATTATATTTCTAGTACAATTAGAGGCTTAAGGCGTCGTCTTGGTAATCTAGATACTCTAGAAGTTGATGATGAAGAGATGGAAGTTCCGGGCTTTGATGAATACAATGCTTTATTAGAAGACCTACGTAGTGCTCCCACAGATGCTAATAAAAAGAAGATTGATTATTTCCTTGAAAATTATGTTGAAGAAGCGATGGAAGACCCCAAGTTTAAAAATAAAATATTGGTTAAACTTTTAGAAAGCCCTGCTCTCAATCCTAGATATGTTGGTGAATTAATAATTAACATGAATGAGACTATGACTAAATTTAATTTAAAACTAATTGCACCTCAAGAGATTGAACCTACTCTTAGTAGAAATATTAGACGACAGACTGTAGATGAAAGAGCTAGAGAAAAACTTATGCAAGGATTTAGTACTCGTCTTGCAGGTCGTGGTGCTAGAAATGAAATTTTAGAACCTGCCTTAATTTCTATGATTAACATAACTAGAACAAGGCTAGCAGCTTTAGACGCTTTGTTAACGAGTTCATTATATCAGGAGGAAGAGTAATGGTAAGAATAGTTTCACCGTCAGATGCATCTTTAAACGCAACAAATTATACCAATGGTGTAGGTTCCTATACTACAGCAGTAAAGGTTGCTGCACTATTAGGCATTTCAGACTTTTCTTCCTCCACATCTCCCACACTTGCAGAAGTGGGCGACCTCATTCGACGTTGTGAGGACTACATTGACCATGCTGCAAATGATTCTTGGAGAGAGAATCTAGTTGAAAATGAGTTTCATGACTTTGAATTATTTGATAGATATCTCTATACCTATGCAGATTACGCGGGTAAGGTTCGATTAGAAAACGAACACGTTCGCAAGATTATTCGTATACAATCTTGGGAAGGTGGGAATTACAAAGATTTAGCATCTGCTACATGTAAGGTTACTATTTCTGATATTAGTAATATTACATCAATTAGGTTAGATGTTGGTTCCCTACATTGGGACCTCCTTGCCGCTACAAATGCCCATGATGATAAATTTAACAAATCATTTGGTATTAGAACTACGGCACAGGAATTATGTTATTTAATTAATGAGCAAGCACCTGCTGTTACTGCCCCCTTTACGGGTGCTACTTCATCTAAGGCACTAAACGATTCTGCTGGTAATCTTCCTATTTCTGATTTTTTCTATGCCGCCGTTGAAGAAGATGATACAGTAACCATTGTTTCTCTTCTACCGGGTAGCGATGGTTCTTCTTGCACCATTACAACCTCTGGAACAGGCATTTCTGCCGGTTCTTTTACTGATAGGGAGACTTACGACCGTAATGGTAATTGGTGGGATATACGCGATAGTGGAGACATTTTCTTTGTTTCCGATTTCCCGGTACATAAAAAACACGCATTAAAGGTAACGTATACATATGGTAATCCCCGTGTTCCCGCTACTATTGAAGACGCTGCTACTAAGTTAGTTTGTTGTGAAATGATTGCCTCGGATGACTCATATGTTTTATTAGACTCCGGTGGTTCACAAGCAGGTATTGATTTAAAGAGTAAATTTGATTCTTACAAAGCTGATGTAGATAAGATTTTAAAGATGAACAAACGTATAATGTATTATCTTGATGGAAACTGAGGTGCAAGTATGTGGAAAGATATTTTAAAAAATAGAGTTACGCCGGTTCGTATATTTGGTGATGAACAGAATATAGCAATAGACCGAACAGACCCGTATGAGGTTTCTACAAACGAATTCGAGACATCTTCATATAAAGAGCGTTGCGACAAAGCTAAAGAAGAGTTGATAAAAATTATGGAATCAATGCTTACAGGAGCATTTGTTCCGATGGGTGCTAGTAGTTCTATTGATGATGAAATAAAACTAATCAATAATATGGATTGTAAAAGGTTTAAATTATATCTAGATAAATTGTCTCTAAGTCTTTTCGGAAATAATAAAATATCTGAAGAGACTAAGAATAAAATTAAGGCTATTCAGGCGACGATGGTGATGTAAGATGGTTGATGATTGGACCGGAGTTCTCAAAAGAAAGAAGAAAAAAACCAAGAAGGATGCTTGTTATCACAAGGTCAGGTCGCGCTATAAAAAATGGCCGTCCGCATACGCTTCAGGTGCTTTGGTTCAATGTCGCAAAGTTGGTGCGGCTAATTGGGGTAATAAATCTAAAAAGAAGTGATTACTATGTGGGAAGATATTTT
>Ga0098038_1000239_pt1 | contig 25151 bp, 33 predicted proteins | sample 5B_taG_FD_75051 | JGI IMG/M metagenome (GOLD analysis project Ga0098038, IMG submission 75051) | Marine viral communities from the Subarctic Pacific Ocean - 5B_ETSP_OMZ_AT15132_CsCl metaG | ecosystem: Environmental > Aquatic > Marine > Oceanic | place: Pacific Ocean | collected 2015-01-08 | reverse complement strand
TGAGAACTCACTCGTTCACCAAAATCACCCAACCAGTTCCAGGGCCTTCAGCCTGCCAACGCTGGTAAAACGCTGCCTGCCTCACACGGACGTTACGTCCCAAATGCGGGTTGCTGTGACCACCCTTCTCCATTTCGGGGTAGCCACGCGGGTCTTGGACGATCCATTCCGGGTCGTTGCTGTTCTTCCCTGCGAACCCGCTAATGACCAGCCAGTGTCCGCAACCTAAGCCGTTGCACATTGGTGGTTCGCCACGAAGCATATTGCCTGCAGACAAATATCCAGCCAAAACCGGACGGCCAGCCTCAATCTCAAGTTCCACCATGTCGGCGTCGGCGTCCTTTCTGAACTCAGCTTCCAAGCCAAGACTGCGTAACGCGGCTAGCTGAGCCTCTACCGATGTGGTGTCCCCATATTTGGCGCGGATCCTGTTGTACTCATCATCCGTACGAACCTTCTTGTAAAACGCTGCCACCATCGCAGCTGCTGAACTGAAGCACTCGCGGTATCCCGTTCCAGTCTCGTTATCGAGCTGCTTGAAGTACGGCATGAAGATCTGCTGGTCATATCCACTCTCCTTCCATGCCTGAAACCAATCAGCTTCGTGCTCCTCCAGTAGTTCAGCTGGCATTGACTCCTCAAGTTGTTTAATCGCAGCCAGCTGGTGGGGCGTACCACGGAAGAACTCGAAGAACGGCAGCAGGCTCAACACACCGGTTACAGCTAAAGCTGGCCTGATCTTGCTTGATCGCAAGTGGCTGTGCCAGAGCTGTATCCAGCGATGAAAACAACCATTGTGGTGCAGAGCAACAGCGTGACCGCGCTGCCTGCAATAAACCAGCCAGTTGCGGAAAACGCGGATAGCTTCACTTCTCAACACGAGTGTCAGGCAAAAGCAAATCCTTCAAATGCTTTACAGCCAGATCATCCAAATCGTTGTCAGTGCGAGTCACGATCCGCTCCAACATCGCAATGATCAACTCTTTGAACGCCCTGGAGCGCCACATCGTCATGACCAGAGGCTTAAGAACTAGAAGCATTGGATTGACCTAGTTACGCTGTAACGGTAGCTCTGTTGCGTCATGGCCAACAACCCCGAAGAGCAGCACGAAAAAGAAGGCGTTGGCGTTGCCGACCTCGTTAAATGCGCTGTCTTGCTTTGGAGCGCCACTCTGCTCACCGTCTCCTACCTGGGCTTGTTCCCCCAGATGAAAATGGACAACACCTTTGTTGCATCGCTGCTCACTGGCGCGATGGCGTCATTTGGCATCGAACGTAAGTCCAATGGCGGTGGAAACAAGAAGCCGACTATTGTTGACAACAAAGACACCAAAGTCGGCATCAAATGACCCGGACACTTTTGGTATTGGGCATCACATTGGCAGCTGGATTGCCCGCCCGCGCTGATCTCCAACACAAGATCATGTCGTCGGTTCAGCTGCAGGTTGGTGGTGCTGTAACCACTGCAGAGCGTATTGGCTCTTCATTCAGCATCTCTGGCACCAACATCGATACAACTGACGGAACCACTGCCAACACCGTCTCTGCTGGCACGATCACCAGCGGTGTCTACGCACCCGGCACAATCTCTGCAACGCAAGACGTTCCAGGTGATGCGTTCTCCTTTAGCCAGACCTATCGCCAAGCTGATGCCGTTCCAACGTCAGCCGTTACCACTGGCGCTGTTGGCAACTTTGGCAGCCTTACCTCTACAGCTTCAGGCACTGCAGGTGATTTGGCAGGAACTATCTCCTCTGACGGTGGCATGACCATCACAGGTGGTGGAGCAAACACGCTGGCTGTAGGTCAGCTCGTGACCGAAATCACGATTAAGTGATGCGTTGGCTTCTGCTGTTGTTGCTATCCGCTCCAGCAGCTCACGCTGTCCCTGTGATCCCCAACTTCACGCAGGGCACGATGTCGTCCCACACAGAAACAACCAGCAAGGTCACTGAAACGATTGTCAGTGAGAACTATTCAACGGGGTTTGAATACAGTGCTAGCGGTGTAAATATCACACCAGACGGACCAATCAATCCCGTCTCCAACACAACGGTCAACGGATGGACCTCCTTAGGAGAACGACCAAACTGGTCAATCGTCAAACCTGGAGAAGCCTTTCAGTTCGTCGAAAGCCTGAAGGGGCCAGGATTGTCCAACGTCACAACCACTCAGCGCGTCACCGAAATCACCAGCGTTACCGATACGGTTTCCTCCTTTTCGGAATAATCGCCACCGCTCCAGTCAACGCACAAGACGTTGGTGGTATTTCTGCAACCGCATCTCCAACTGCCACATCGTCTGGATCGGTTAGCAATCAGGCGGTGCAGATCATGCAAGGTTCAGCAATTACCAACACCTATGGCGGCAACATTCAGTGCCAAGGTCCAACGCTAACCGTCACGCCATATCTCAACCGCACCAAATCATGGGGCTTGCCTTACGAGTACAGCTACGACGATCCGGTCTATGACCTCTCTGATCTGAATGACGATGGTCGCCTAGACAATCCAGGTGATGTGCTGTTCTTCAAAGACACGCGTACAGGACAAAAGGACAACCACAACTGGAATGTGGGCTTGTCGATTCAGGCAACCATCCCGCTAGACCAAGGTCTGCAACAACGTTGTAAAGAGGCAGTCGATACGCAGCTCGCGATCCAGCAACAGCTTCTCGCCAACAAGCGACTGGACTTCGAGATCAGCCGACTAAAGCACTGCGGTGAGCTGATGATGAAGGGTATTCGCTTCGCTAAAGGCAGCCCTTACGAAAAAGTCTGCCGTGACGTGCGTGTTCACCGGCCCGTTCCACATACCCATTCTATCTCCGTAACGACCTCTGGAACTTCCGCCGCTCCCTGACGCTTTCTACCTTGACCTTTTTACCCAATACCTTTTGAAGTTTCTTCGCCAACTTCTTTATCGTCGGCCTGATCGCCTTCAGCAGCAATGGAGTTGCCAAGGCTGCTGACACCGCAATCGCGGACGTTCCAGCAGTATTGACTGCTTGCGGAATTGTCGGAATCGCTTCGATAATGCGAACAGTTAGTGGTTTTGGCTCGACAGGTGGTTGCTCTGTTGGTGCTGGTGCTGTTGCTGCTGGTGGTTCTTTTGTGGGGAGCTTGATCGGCGGTGGTTTTGTTGCTGGTGGGGGATCTGCAGGCTTTGGAGCGACAGGCTTTACAGGTTCTGGCTCAACCTCAGGCTCCATCTCCATTGGGTTGAAGTGAGGCAAGTTGATTACTGGAACGCCAATATCCAACGTGACTGGTGGCGCTTGCGGTATTGCAACCTGTGGCAGATCGTGAACCACGTTAATCTCAGGCACAACGATCTCTCGGATCTCCATGAAGTCAGAGCGGTTTACAGCAGGTCAACTTTGGATTGAACGTAACCGCAGACGTGAAGGTCCGCCTGTTGTTTACACCGTATTGTCCGGCAAATCCGCCAGACCATTTACCGATCCAAAAGCCATTCTCAAGTGGGTTAAATGGCCAAAAGGCACACCAACTGGTGATGCTTTACGCGAATGGCTGGCGTCGTTTGAGCAGAAACCTCAAGCACCCGCGCCAGAACTTGACATGGCAAAAATCAAGGCTGAAGGCTTCGGGCCTGAAGCTCATGACGACGATCCAACCGCCAACACTAAAATGGTGACGTGATCGCAGGGCCTGTCTCCGTTGGCAGCTTTGGCATCTCAGGGAACTCTGGGACGGGCACCTGATCAAGAATCGTCTTCGTCAACTCCAGCTTCAGATTGCTGGCGTAATTTTTGACCATTGATGGAACGCGAGTGTAAGCCACCACGCCCATCACAGCCATCGTTCCAGACATAACAAAGCCCAGTGCGCCGAGCAGGTTAAAGACCTTTTGCATGATGGTTGTCAAAGAAAAACCCCTTCCCGTGTGAGGCGAGGAAGGGGCGTATGCGTCTCTGCAGACTCAAGCTAGCTCAGAATTTGTACTTCATGCCAGCTTTCAGGCCATAACCAGCATCGCTGTCTTTGTACTTGGCGTAAGACACTTCGCCGTAAACATCCAGAGGTTCTGCAACAGCGGCAGAAACACCGGTCTTGGCGGAGAAGCCAACTTCAGTGTCACCTGCATCAGGCTGGAGCCAAGAAGGACCGCCCTGGATGTAGAAGGCGCCTGACTCATAGCCAACGTGACCGTCAAGAACAGCACCGCCAAAGTCAGAACCTGACCAGGCACCGTTCCACTCAGGATTCAGATAAAAGCCGTCTGCGCGTGCAGACAGGGGGGCCAAGGCAAGAGCACCAGCGATGGCACCAAAAGCAAGACGCTTGATCATTTGGAAGAGAATTAACGTTTTCCTTGGCCACGATACTTCTTCCGTCCATGGGACGGTTTTGAATGTGATCCATTACCTTGACGTGTCTTTTTCGGCTTGCTAGGGACAAAATTTTGCCCGCTAAGTGACTTAGCCATCAGATACCGTCAGTCGAAGTCAAGTTCTGATACTTCAGAGCCAAACCCGTGAACAGACCATATTGAGGATGTGACACTTGGTCGCGACCATCAAGGAAGAACAATTCTTCCAGCCACAGCGTTCTAGCCGCCATAGCCTGTACGTCCTCCGCACCAGGCTTAGCGGCGATCATCGGGTCAGGGCGTTGCATTGCTGTTGTGCAGGGAAGTCACGCTGAGCTTGTAAATAGCCAGCCCGGTACATGATATTGGTGCTCCCCAGGATCACTATCACAAAAGACGTGACTGTTAACCCGAGGCACCAAGCCAGCCGATGAGCCGACATCACCAGCCAGAAGGTTTGCCAGATGCCTGCGTCGGATTGATCTGCTCAGTGATTCGTGCAGCAAGTGCATCCTGAATCTCAGTGACCTTTTCAGCGCCACCAAGCTTGGCCTGCACAGCAGCCATAATGTCAGCCTCAGTCAGATCCTCAAAATCAGCCAACGTGTTGGGACGATCAAGGCCAATGCTGCCGTAAGCGCCAGAGTTGTAGGCATTGCCCTCAGCGTCAACCTGATCGCTGATTGCGGTCACGGTGTAATGCGCCGTGTGGGCAAAACCGTCGCTGAGGTCACGGTTGAGATCAGCGATCTTCCAGACGTAGGTGTTAGCCATGGTGAAGTGAAGTCAGAAGAAGTTTACTTAACCAGCCTCAAGGGCTGCAACTTTAGTCTCTAGAGTTTCGATCTTGGCGATTGCTTCTTGCAATGCTGCAGTTAGCAGCGGGACAAGTTTTGATTGATCGATACCTTGCATTACAGCGTTGCCGTCATCATCGACTTCGTTGTGCGTTCCAGTGACTGCTTCTGGAACAACGGTTTGCGCTTCGTGTGCCAAAAATCCATCAACAGTTCGCTCAGGGTGACTAATAAAGTTGAAACGTTTAGGCAGTAGCTGCTTGACACGATCAATCGCACCATCGATATCAACAACGTTTTCTTTAACACGATAGTCAGAGGTAGTGTTGTAGGTAACAGTTGAGCCATTAGTTTCAATGGAGCCTCTATTGGTTCCATCAGACCTAAATAAGATTAAATTTTTAGCCCCCGTAAGATTATTGATGTTAATAACTGAGGCGTCTGTATTGGATGTGCAATTTGTAAGCAAGCCATTGGCGTTGCAAACAATGCCTACAGTTCCAGAACTGCCATTGGTTTGGCCCACCATAAAGTTACCAAAACTGTTGACCCTCATCCGCTCATTACCACCGTTGGTGTAGAACTTCAGCGTATTATCGCTATGGTCATATTGAATATAACCTGCGTACCGACCATCTCCAGATGTAGCATCAGAAAACGCAATAGCAGAACTGCCGCTGCTGCTGGTGTGCAACGTAATTCCGTGATCACCAGAGCCGTCGCCAATAACTAGATCATTGAAGTATTGCGAGCTAGGGCTTGAATTTTTTATGCCAACCCGACCAGAACTGTCGATACGCATCCGCTCCGTCGCGCTGCTTGCGTCGTCTGCAGTGGTCCCAAACACTAAGCGTGATGGCTTGTTGTTATTTGACTGGGTTCCATCAGCGTCACATCTAATTTCAGCGCATTGTTGATTTGTGCCTCCATCATTTCCATAAAATTGGATGTTTCCTATAACATTACCTGCAACAACTGAAGCATCATCACGGGCCAAAACAATGCTCGTACCACCAGTAGAAGTGGCCTGTATTTTCGCGTTAGCGTCGGCGTGAGTCGTATCAGATGCCCCTACGAGGAGCCTGCCATCTGCATCGATGCGTGCTCGCTCGCTGTTGTTAGTGCTAAAGGCTATTGGTCCATTTTCACGATTTAAAAGTCGAGTTAAACCACTTGTAAAATGAAGAATTTGAAAACCATCATCTTGTCCGTCACCACTCGTATCGTTTGTGAACTGTGCAACAGCTTCACTAGAACCACCACTTACAACAAATGTCCTCGCTGGCGCCGACGTTCCTATGCCAACGCGATCATTCCCTGCATCGACAAACAGCATGTGAGTCTGGCCGTTTGACTCCACGCGGAAGTCAACATCATTGCTGGGGTCATTGAATACAACCTCAGAGCTGCCAATCTCAAGGCGCTCTGCACCGCCAGTCGCAAAACCAATCTGATCAGCAGCAGGGCTGAAGATGCCAGTGTTTACGTCGTCAGCGAATGCAAGGCCAGGCGTTGAGGCACTGCCGTCCTCAATCAGCATCGTGCCGTCAAGCTCACGCAGCGTGATCCATGCGTCGTTCGCGCTGTTCCTGATCTTCAGAACATTGGCGTTAGTGTCTGCCCACCATTGATATGCGTAGGTCGTCCCAGGCTCGGAACTGCCGCTGTTGTTGCTGACGATTGCCGCAAGGGCGTTATTCAAGTCAGAACGGACCGCAGCTCCCGTTCCATTAGCAATCACATAATCGTGAGTAGCCATGCCTCAGCCCGTTTTGGACAACATTGCCTCTATGTTAAACCGCCTTGCCATAGCCCACAGCCGCATAGGTGAAGTTCCTGTCAACGTTGGCATCACTGCTATTCAAGATGTCCACGTCAAAACCAGTAGCACTGACATTGCTGACGTTTAGCCGCTCGCCGTTGCCAAGGTTCTGAACCGTTACCGCAACACTGGGCAGGTAAGCGTTCGTTCCACCAAGCGATGCTGTGCCTGTGAAGAACGCCTTGTCGAAGGTCACGCTCTTGGTGCTGGTGCCTGAAGCAATAGTGCCGTTGCTGTTTTCTTGACGCCGCTGGAACGTTGCCTCGTAACCCAGCTCATCAACCAAAATGTTCTGACCCGTGTCGGAGCTGGTTAGCTCTGCTTTGAACTGGAACGCTCTGGCTTCAAACGTTCCAGAGATGAACTCCTGCCATGCCCCGTAGGTCGGAGAACCTGATGGGTCGTCGTTGGTGCTTCTGAAGTACAGCTTGGCATTTACTGCGTCAGCGTCATCACCATCGAAATCGCTCCAATCGTCTACGTTGGCGCTACGAGAATCGATCAAGGCATTCGGGAAAAATGCTCGCGTGACAAACCGGCGCTGAATATCCAGTGAAAATCGTGCGCCAAGATCAAGAGCATTGACAAATTGATATTCCGCAGAGGCCAACACGTCACCCATGTTGTCAAAATCATCAATCTCATCAAAGTCGGTCGCATCGTCCAAGTCTTCATCACCATCAATGACCAATGCGTCGAGATCTTCGATGTAAGTGCAGTCAGTTCTTGTCCCTTGGAACGGCGGGCTGTCGAGATCTTCTCTACGGGTTTCAACCGCAAGCCGTCCCAGAGTGTCTGGGAACTGCATGATGACGCTAGTCGCATTCGTGCTCTTGTTGCCTAAATCATCCTCAAACTTGGCAAATATCTCGCCAGCTACCAGCGGAACAATCGCCTCAGTTGAGTTGCCTGCAACAGCAGGGATGAGGTCAACAGAGTTGGGCCACGTTGCCGTTCCATCAGTCAGGTTGCTGTGCTTGATGTGAACAAGGCCATTCACTTTTACGTCTAGGTCTACAGTCTGATCCCAGCGCAGACGAGCACTGTTGGCGCTGATTGCTTCAATCGACAGGTTCTGCACATCGCTAGGAACTGCCGTCTTGCCGACAAGCGTGAAAGTTGCTGATGCTGTTGAACTTTGCTTGCCTAGATAATTAATCGCACGAATTTGAACCGTAAGAGTGCCGGACTTAAGACTGCGGAGGGTAATTGACGGGCTTGACGTATTTAGCTCAGTAAAATTGTCATCATCAAGTTTGTATTTAACACGAAACTCATTGACATTTAGCCTGTCATGCTGCCAGCTCAGATCAAAACCTGTGTGAACCGTTTGTCCCTCTTGATATAAAAACTCAGTACCAGACAAGCCTTCCGGTGCATTTGGAGTGGTGCTTAGGTTGCTGATGTCTCGTGTCGTCAGTGCAATGTCTTGTTCGACATTTGCATAGATTGACTCGTTGTAAGCAACAGCCGTAACGGCAACCGTTCCATCACCCCCTTCAGCAACAGATACGACTCGGAACTGCTGCGACTGAATATCGCTGGTTTGGATCAGGTAAATCGCTTGCGCTTGTGGTGCCTGACTGAACGCCTCGCTGACAGTGACTTCAGCGCCTGAAATACTGTCGATTGTTTTGGTTTCTACTAAGCCTGTGGGCAGTAAGACTGATAGCGTCGGGCTGTTTGACAGATTTACAGACAAATCCGTGTCACTGTCAATCGTGACCACAGTTGTGGTTGCAGAACTAATCCTGCCACTGCGGCGCGTTCCAGCTCGCAAAGGATCCGCAATGTCAATAACGATTCCTGGAGTAAGGACAATGCCAGCATCAATAGAAACAGCAAAGCTAACTGTTTCTGTCAAGAGTTTTTCGCTAGTTAGCAGCCATTTGCCCAACCTATGCGCTTGTCCTTGGCTGTAACAACCGATTGCTTTTATGTCTTTGTTGTTAATGCCATATTTAGCAACTGCGTCATGATCTTCAACGTATTCGTATTCAACTTCGCCAAGAGTGTCGTAACTTTGCCACGCTACTGTTGCACAAGTATGGCGTGTTTTTTCTGCTGCACCGCTATAAGTAAACAGACCATCAACAACATTGCTCGGTCCAAGCAAGTATTGAGGGTCTGCGGGTTTATCTTGCCGCAAAACAAGTGACCCAGCACCGTAATAGCTAATACCCCTAAAGATGCTGGTTAGCTGCTGAATAACGTTGTAAATCTCATCACGCCTGTTGAGAAGCAGGTTGAGGCTAAAACGTGGCTCTTGCCCACCCTTGCCATCATCAACAAGCTCGTTGCAATAACGGCTGATCTCATAAAAATCAAAAACATCAAGTGATGCTTCTGGAACGCCGCATCCATATCTTGTATCTGTAAGCAGATCGTACAGGCACCAAGCTGGATCATTTGTCCACGTTGCCGCAGACAACGTTCCATCAAACAACCCTGAGTAGGTGATCCGTCCCAGATGCGTTGTGGTGTCAACAGTGCCATTGCTAGGGATTCTGACCTTTGTGCCCCGGATCAGATATTTGCGCTTTGGAATGCTTTGAAACTGTTTTGAGCTAAAACGCAGACCGGCTAAAGCGCTATTGGGATAAGCCAGCTTCTCATCTTGAATCTCTGTATAGCTGCTAAAAAATGTTGCGTTTGCACGTTTTGTGCTAGTTTCATCAGCACTTGTGCGAACAACGCGCACATCAACAGGAAAATCACCGTTTAATTCTACTAAATAGTCGCGCTGGTAACGACTACTGCTTTTACCACTAATTGTGTCAGTTATAACGTCGTTAAAACCACCACTATCGTATTGCAGCTGAATTTTTAAGTCAACAGAATGCCCAACAATATCACCATCGTCCTCAATCACCTGAAGTGCAGGGACTGTAATCGTAACACGCACACGATCAATGTCTGAATCAGTGATTGATCGTGTAACTGGCGCTCCATTAGTTACTTCAACGTTTACTGACCTCTCATTTTGAATACCACCCGAGGGGTCTGGAATGTGCGGTTGGGCTTGAGTTCCAAATGCAAAAGTACCTATAAAATTATCAAAATTAACGGAGCCGTCACTGTTTTGAACGGGCGTATCATCCAAGAAAATACTTTTTGCTCCATCGTCTAGTCCTTCAATCTCACCTTCACAAAGCAGCTCAAGAATGCTAATAAACTGTTCTGACTTGAGACTGTCATCCTGTTCAGTCGGAGTTCTGCTGCTGCTGCTGCCGCCCTTGCCGCCGCCGCCGCCTGCACCTTGAATTAGCTTTTCGTCAATCATTTTTAGGTAAAGCCAATAGCGTCTGTAACTTCAAAGATCATGCCGTACTTCTTACGCATACTGAATGGCAGGCCGACAAGCCGTGGGTCAACAGTTTCTTTAGCAGAGTGGTCAACATCAAGACCGCTGCTGATCACAGCCGACCCAATGACAACCCGTCCGTAGGCTATAGGAACTGCTAAGCCCTGCTGGCTCGTATTGGTAATTCCGCTGAAACTAAAGTTCTGGATTCGATTCGCTTCTTTTAACTCAAGTCCTGAAGACGGCGTTGGAGAAATCATCTGAGCAATGCCGCCGAGGACTAATGAAATTCCGATATTGCCAGCTATAACAGTCGCAATGCCCACAGCACCTATGCTGGTCCCCGCTGCGGCAGCTGTCAAAAATCCACCACCTGCAGCGGCTGCTGGTGCAAATACAACCGCAGCAGTAATTAGCAGCGCACCAGCAATGACCCTGCCGACGCCACCCGCGCCAGCAACAACAGGCGTAATGCTGAAAACCTCACGCTCTGACCAGGGCAGCCCTAACACGCTGACATCATCTGGTGTTGCTTTTTGTTTGCCGACTCTTACCCGATAACCAACCCCGTCCTTCTCGCTATCAATCAACCATTTTTCTAAACCGGGGAAATTGACGCACAGGGCCTTAATTGCCTGGGCAGGTGTTGCCACGTTCAACTCAAACCGGCACTGGCCTAGCCGCTCCCTCAAAGCGCCGTAGACCTTAACGACTTTCATGGCGTATAACGCGGTCCGTGGCCTTCAAATAATAGCCACCCAGTAAATCCCTAGAACTCAAACGACCCTGAACGTGATGAAGGATCTGCTGATCACCAAGGTAGATCGCAGCATGGTTTGGCACGGGTGACTGCAGGTTCATCAGCAGCAAGTCGCCACGCTGCAGCTGCTGGATCGGCACTCGCGAAAATCCTTCCTTAGCAAAGTTCTCCACATACATGTTCTCGCCGTTGTGCCACCACTCATCTCGACGGTGGTAGTCAGTCAATGTGATGCCGTCCTCGCGCTGGAAAAAGTCCCGTACCAGCGTGTAGCAGTCCACAATCCCGTGGACAAACTCACGTCCCACATACGGAAGCTCAAACCCGTCTGGCTCGCAGTAGCCCCAATTCTCGGTTTTTGGGTTGACGATAAACCAAGGCAGGCCGGACTTCTCACAGGCAACGCGATCAGCCTTTGACGGTCTGGGGTTAGTTACAGGATGACTGTGGACAATCGCCACCACCTCGCCCTTGTCCTCCACTTCGTGCCAGCCATCGAGCACGAAATGCTCATCTGGCGTTCGTGCGATATTGCGACAGGGGAAGTAACGACGCCTGCCCTTCACCACAGCAACCAACCCGCAGGCTTCTTTGGGGAACTCATCCTTGGCGTGCTGCAGGATGTCTGCCTGCATCGCTTCAGTCAACTTCATCGTGTCAACCCCGCCCCAGGGAACGACCCAAACGGCAACGTCCCGTTCTCACCAAACCGCAGCTTGCATGATGCAATGCGCTTGCCGCAAACATCCTCAGCTTCTGTGCTAACCGTGTTGCCATTTACGTCAAAATAATCAGTGCCTGTGTAGCTGCACTCACTGCTTCTGTAGATCCATTGGCAGGTGTTAGCCACAATCTGGCGCTTAGGCAAAAACTGCCCAGCAAGGTCAAACTCACTAGCAAGCTCAAAAACAACAAGATCACGAGTCTCTGTCGCTTTACGACTGATGCGCCAAACTTCTGTAGGGAACTTGGCATTAGGGTCTGCCGTTGATTCGCCGTCTAAATAACGCTTCAGAGTACGAATCCGCCTGACTGTTGCACCCGTCAAGTCATTGCCCGTTGTAGTGGCATTAACCAGTGCCAAAATCGTGGTCATGGTCCCGTCAAGATTGGCAATAGTCAGCGTGGGCTGCGGGAGGGTGCCACCTGAACGCATCTCAAATCCGTCAGCTTGCACCGGAAACCGCGTGTAAGCGTTGCCGTCGAAAGTGATATTGCCTGTCACGTCAGCATTGCTGCCAGCGTGAAATCGATACACATCGGTGCTGCCGTGCAGCGTGTTGTCTAGCTGTAACTCAAATAACTCGATAATTGCGCTTGGCGCGAGAACCGATACGTCCTCATAAACGCTGCTGATCGCAGTCCAGACAACAGTGTTGTCAGTGACTGTGCTGCCAACATCCGTTGGCCAGCTCGGCTCACTGCTGGCAGACGTACCAGCCGTAGTGCAGCGAAACCACAGGCCGCTGTCTTGGCTTGTGGTAGCCCTGCGTATGTCACCAACAGAAAAGGCTGTGCTGGCTGCCCAGGCTGCAACTGCTGCCATTACGGTTCAAAAACTTGGCGGAACGTTGCTTGAATAGTGGCACGATTTAAATACGGAATCGACTTGCTCCACTGCTCACAAACAAACTTAAGAGCACTGCCCTCGCCAGGGGGTGTGAAGTCAAAACTCGCGGAGTCGTCAGCCCGTGCATCCAAAAATGTTTCGATGGTATCGGCATCAGTTTCTGACACTTCAAATGTCAGATTAAAAACTTTAGGGTTTTGATTAAGGCCATACTTCAGTCTGGTCTCATAGCCGTCACCGAACTGCACTCTTCGTACCACCGGGGCACTGCTTTTTTGGATGCCGTAGGTCGGCGTGATTGACGGGAAAGTAGCCATCAGGTTGCAAGGAGACCACCAGGACGTTTTTGTCTGACTAGCTCAGCCTGCACTGCAGCGCCAAGCATCTTGCCAAGTTGTGCGGCTTGATCAGCATCACCTTCGACAGACGAACCAGAAGCATCCACGTTTACAACCACGTTAGCGCTGCCCATTGCATGGTTCGGAACAATCGTTCCAGCGCGATCAGGAACGAACAGCTCGGGACCCCGTTCTCCAACGATCGACGGGCGACCAACAGGTGGACGACCACCATTGGCAAAGCCAGGAATCATCCCGCCAGAGAAGAAACCAGGACCAGCGACAGAAAAATCACCATATGCGGTAGATGGCACTGCGCTGGCACCACCACCTAAACCGCCACCAAGGAAGTTCAGGCCGATGCCCAGGATCTTCATCTTGATCTGAGCTGCAATCATCTGGGCAGCCATATCAATGAAGTGATCGGCTGTGCGCTGGAACAAGTTGGCCAACGCCTGCTGAGCGGTCATGCTGCCCGTAACAAGACCCTTAAATGACTCGCTAAACGCTCCACCAACAGTTTCAGCAAGGCCAATCAACTGCTTGGCTGGGTTCATCAGGTCATTCAGCTGTCCCTGAAGTTTTGTTAGGTACTCCTCTAAAACTTCACGATCGCTTTTAGGTGCTAACGCTTCAAGAATCGCTCCCTCAGCATTTTCTTTTTTACCCGGGAGCTTGTCAATCTTATCTAAAAGGTCGGCTAAATCTTTATTTAATGCGTCCAGCTCGGCACCTGAAGCTCCTCTTGCTTTTGCTTCTAAAATGGCTGCTTCAGCAACCTTGACTTGCAGGTCTAATTGCTCTTTGAGCTTCTCAAAGTTGCGGTCCAGCTCTAGCTGTTGCTTTTTAAGCTCAATAGCCTGTCTGGCGGCAGCAGGCGTGCTCCCGTTTCTAATCAATTCAGCATATTCACGCTCGAATGCAACTTTGTCCTTATTCTTATTGATAATGGCATCCAGTTGACTATCGACTTTATCGAAAGCTGCAGTGGCGCGTTCTATTTCCCTATCTGCTGCTTCGATTCGTCGCTCAATAGCTCGTTGCTTTCTTCGATCCTCTCTTTCCGCTTTGTTGGTAGCTTTATTAGCAGCTCTTTCTGCTTTGTCGTCCGCTGCTTGCTGTGCGTCTGCACGACGATTAGTTAAAGCAAGCAAATCATTGTTGTAGTCCAGAACCGCTTGCGAAAGCTGTTCGTTAAAAGCTTCTTTACTTAGTTTTACCTTTGCTTCTTCTTGCGTTCTTGTGATTTTAGCAACCTTAGCCCGCATTTTTTCGTCGAGCAAAAGTTTTTCTGCGTTGAAAACTTCATCGTTCAACAGGTCTCCGTTATTTTTAAGAATAACGTTACGAGCCTCTAACTCTGCCCGACTTCCTCGGAGACCTTGCAGTTGTTTTTCCGAAAACTTAGCGCTTAGCTCGTCTTGCTGCAGTCCCAGCTCTTTTGCTTCGTTAGCACGTTGCAAAAGAATGATTTGATCTTCTATGCTCCTGACTGCTGCTATCTGACCAGCTACTCTTTCGGGCGCAACCTCTCCCAAGAAAGATTGAACATTGCCTTGTGCAACTCGACGTTGCCTCATCAGCTTCTGCACTTCTGGGTCGCCACTCCTTTGTGCGCTGACAAGAAGCCTGGATCTTTCTGCTAAGTTTGCCGCTCCACGGAGAATTCCTGCGCGGTTTATTAAGTCTGCAATGCCAGCTAAAACTACGCTAGTAAACTTACTAAATTCATTAGTAGCGTCAACCATATCAGAGTTAAAAGTGCTTAAAGCATTTACTCCATCTAATCCAACAACAGTTGCCAGTCTATTTGTAGCAAATTCTAGGGCTTCTTGGGCTCCCACTTGTTCTTCGTAAGCAGCAAGAAGTTGCCCAAATTCTGTATTAGATTCGCCTGCCGCTGTAGTAAGAGCCTCAATGTCTGCGGTTAGCGGGTTCAGCGCAGTTCCCAACTCAGATGCTTTAGTCGCCAACTGGTCCACTGTGGAACCCACTTGCGTTCCAACCAGGGATAAACCGAAGCCGAGCTGTCCGCCGAGCACTCCGCCGCCAAAACCCCCTGCAGCGCCCCCAGCAGCAGCGCCAAGTCCTTGGCCAAAAAGAAGGGGAAAAGCGCCGCCTATCAGGGCGCTTTCAAGACCACGCCCGATAGCTTGCCGTCGTCCTTTAGCTTCTTCTACTTGTCGTCGTTTATTTGCAATGCTTTGACGTACTTTTTCCTGGTTAATAAGTCTTTCGTTTTGTACAAATTCTTCCGCTTTTTGATCTAAAATTGCGTTATTATTTTTGATTGATTCTTTGTCTATACCTAAAGCTTTTTGCTCTATTTTTACAAGATTTTCGTGTATTTTAAGTCTCTCCCTGTCTTGCTGAGCAAAAACATCCCCTAAAGTACGGCCACGCCCAGAAACAGCCTCTTGAAGACGCTCAGCTTGATCTGCTGCTTTTGATAGATTTTCTCTAAACGCCTTTAACCGCGCTTCGCCTTGCAGAGCGAGTTTAATATCTACGTTGTAGTTGGCCACAAGCGCAAACGCAGACAGTCCTTACCGCAGTTTAACGCCTAGCCATAGCTCGCGCTCCTCTACCCATCTGCGCTTGATCAGACGCTTTTTCGCGTTCTTCAGCTTGCATTTCAAAAAATGCAGCCCAGCCAACTAGCTCTTCCTGGGTTAGGTCCTTTGTGAGCTGAGCGACTGTAGTGCCTAACTCTTTGGCAAGAAAATAAATAAAGTACCAGTCGCTACTAGCTTTTCAAGGATGCTTTCGCGTCCTCCACCTTGTTTTCAGCGCCAGAAGAGAGCATCGCAAGCTGAATATCTTGCAGAACAGCGGCTTCAATGGCATTTTTGAGCACCGCTTTTTCGCCGTCCTGGAACAGGCGTTTGCCGTCTTCGTCGAGCGCTTTTTCAAGCATCATGCCCAGGGCAAAATCCGTGGCATCGTCTGAACCGGCTTTCTTTTGGATGGCCTCGCGTTCTGCAATGGTGAGGGGGTGCCAGTAGATCTCAAGCACGGTTTCGTCGCCGTCTTTAACTTCGTACTTATACAACTGGCTGACACCGAACCTATTGCGAAGCAGTTCAGAGGCGCGCATAAAGTAGTACCGTTTGCCTCAATATACTACACAACTGCTGTGAACTGACAAGAAACAATGCCGATGAAGTGCGAGCGATCTTCTAGCTCTAACGGGGTTGGGCCGGAAATGTCAGAAACGCGAGGTGCAACGCTGAAAGTATCGGTGTAGCCAGAAGCATTCACAGATGTAAGGCCGTCGATTACAGCTTCGCTTAAAGATGACAGCACTGACGTTCCAGCAGACTTGGGAACATAAATGTTGCACTGAATCACGCCGGAGTAATAGTCCTGGGCTGCGCCTTGGTTTTGGATGGTGGAACGGTTGAAGTTCACCGTCATCAGGATGTATTTCTTGGTTTTACCGGGGGTGGTGTAACGAACGTTGTCGTAGACCATCAGCACTGTGTCATCAGCATCTTCAACAGCGTCGGTGACTGCTTTTTCGAAGGCCGCGCGGGCGTTTACGAGAGTCATGGCTTAGAGCTTGGTATAAGACCCAAACACACTGCTGCTGCTGGATCCAGTTCTGACAAAAATGCGGCCAGGACGTTTGTCCCCAAAGGTTTGTTGAACCAGTGGCCCCATTTCGCCCTGAACAAAGTTTGCCACTTTTGGGGACTCAAGGGCATAACCCGCATATTCAGCGGTGTTGCCGATGTAGACCGTGGGCTGACGCTTGAAGTTGAACTCGGGAACAGCAAAGCGCGGTTTTATCTGGCTGCCAACAGGTTTCTTACTTGTATGAACCCACTGGTTTTTGCTGGGATCTCTAGTTTTGTAAATGCTTGACCAAGGAGCAAAGTCCTCGCGCTTGTCCTCAGCGCGAACTTTTTGGGTTGATGCTTTCCAGCTTGATGCGAAAAACCCCGTGTCCACTGGGCTGTTCTCCTCTGTGGCTAAACCTTCGACAGTCAGTTGAATCAAAGCGTTGTAGTCGTCATTTATTTTGCGTTCCAGGTCAGTGACGATTTGGCCAAGACCTTTTTTCTTAGCCATCAGAACCTCACCTGGACGGCAAAGAAATACTCTTCGTCGCCCTTAAACGTGCGAATGTCTGTGATCTGAGCAACGCGGTCAGAGCCTGCGTACTTCAAAGTGATCGTGTCTTCAAAAGTGGGTTGGTTATCCCCGATCAAATCTGGGGTGATATATAGCTTGGCTTTGCGCTCTTCGCGTCCTTCCTCTTCTTCAGAATCAACAAACTCGATTGGAACGTCAAAAGAGTAGTCCGTGTCAGTCGTCGTTAGCGCTCCGGTGCTGGTGTTGTACGTCGGAGATGCTTTGCGGGTGTAGGTGATTGTGTGGTCGAACGCCTTTCCTAGATCGGCAACGACCTGTTTAGCAACGTTTTTGAAGAGAGTGTCTAGTGCGCCTGGCATATCAACCTCTCACAACGCGGATAGAATACGAGCCACTGCCGCCCAGACAATAAGCGCCGAGATAAGACTGAAGCCAAGGATAAACGTCGAATACGTTATTAACAGTTCCAACAGCCTGGCTAGAAGTGTTGTACTTGACTTCCATCTCCCCGAGCTTGACGGATTCGTATAGCCCCGTATCGCCGGTAGTCCCTGTAATCGAGTCCGTGTCATTAGCCAGTGCGTTGGCTAATTCATAGGTAGCGTATTTAATGTCGTTTGGAATCGCGGAGCAAGCAAGCTCAACACGATCCACATGGTAATTATTGCGAGGCCAGCTCAGGGCTTGGTCTGCATTACACCGGTCACCGTAAAAATTCAACGTGTCGATCCAGCGCGTAGCTGAGATCAATGCACGGTTCTTTGCGTCATCCGTCTTGTTGTCCCACTGCGTGCTGCTTGGAACGGTTTCAAAGTAGGCGTCAGCCTCTGCCAGCGTCACATAGCTGTTGGCGCTTTCGCTTTCAAGTGTGGCTGTGATGGTTGCGGCCACGGCTTACCTACCTACTTTTTTCATTGCCATTTTATGCGCTTCGGTGAAGGTCTTACCAGCCTTCATCAGCCGACGCATCTCGGCCATGTGCTTTTTGGTGTGATGCTCTGCATGACGTTCCATCGCGGCTTTTTGCCGTGTGGTCAGTTTTTTGGGACTGCTGTACGCCATGCGAAAAAGAAGAAGGCCCCACCTAATGGTAGGGCCGTTTGTCTCGTCAGGATCAGGTGGTGGCGTTATCCAGAGGAGAGTTGACGAAGATCTCAACCGCAGGGATGAGGTCGATGTCATAGGTAGCTTCCCAGTTGCTACCAGTACGCAGGTTTGCGTTGGTGGGGTTGTCGTCAGAGGAGGTCCACTTGGTTCCCATGATGTGATAAGCACCGTGGTAGTCAACGGACAGCACATCCTGCTTGGAGAGGATGTTGCGATCAGCCTCAATGCGGAGGTCCTGCTGCACACCCTCAAGGATGGTGCCGGACTTCAGCAGATAGCAACGGAACTCTTGGCGGTTGCCAGAAGAGGTCGGGTCGTTGATGTTGCACAGGGAGTCAACAATGACTCGGCAACCAGCAAACTCACCAACTTCACGAGCGCCGATGCCAACACCACCGCCACCCCAGGTCACCGCGCCAGAAGCAGCCAGTGCAGAAGTGGAGAAGGTCAGCATACCCACCTGATACAGGTAGTAAGCGACGGAGGGGTGGACGATCAGAGTGTCCAGCTCTTCGCCACGCTCACCCAGCTTGGAGCGAGCTTCAGCGATGACTGAGGCCGTCAGATAGTTGGACTCAGAAGTAGCGCCAGAACCACCCAGGTTCTTCTCAAGACGGTGGTCGTTGAGAGCAGTGTGGAACAGACCAGTCAGTTGCTCGAACAGACGGGTTGCATTCAGCTTGTTGATGGCGTCAGCCAGCTGATTGCGGATGTGAAGCATCGGATCTTCACCAGCTGCCAGAAGGGCAACGTCATCCACGGCGTAGGCAAAACCACGGTGAACGATGGATGCAATCTGGGTTCCGGTGCCGACCTTTTGAGGAGTCAGATAACCGGCAGAGCTGGTGCCCCAAGTTGCAGTGCCGTCGAAGATCTCTTCGGTCGGTGCAACGGGGTTGAACTCAGGAACTTGAATCCGGGTGCCGCCTTCGCGTGCATCCAGAAGAGGGTTACGCACCACAGCGCCGCTCTTCAGCAGCATGGAGCGTTCTTTGATTGCCTCAGACACATAGGTGCTGAGATTATTCCTTTTTACGATGTCCGCCAGAAGGACACCGCCGGAATAATTCTGAAATGGAGCAGCCATTTCTTATTCAGGGTTGAGGTTTGCGGGGTTTCAAGTCACGGACTTGAGGTGGTGTCCCACGGGGACTTATTTACCAGCCTCTCGCTTGAGCACAGCTGCAAGGTCAGGGTCGGTAGATTCCAAGGCCATTTGCCTCGTTAAGTTAATACTACCTTCCAACCAAGGATTAGCGACACCTGAAGCACCCGCAGTTGCGGTTGTTGGCTTAGCGCCCATACCAGCTTGAGCACTTGGTTTGAAGTGATGCTCGTAGCCAGAACCAGGATTTTTAAGCTTGGCAAGGTAAACATTGAGGTCTTCCTCAACGCCACCATTCAGCACTTTGACGCTGCCATCTTCTGCTTTTTTCAAGTTACCTTGAACCAGTTGCAGCATCTGTGCAGCGTTAATCGCACCAGATTGACTAATTGCTGACAGAGCAGACGTTTTCATCGCTGCTGTCTCATTAGAAGTCCGAAGATCAGCCAGCTTTTGCTCTAGCTCAGCAATTTGCTGATCTTTAGTCTGAGCAGTTTTGTTGGCCTCTTCCCAGAGATCTTTCCACTGGCCTTGATCTTCCAGTGTTTTGCGGCGTTGCTCGTCTTGTTTCTTGTAAACGTCGTCGAGCTTACCTTTGATGCCTTGGAACTTTTCCTCAGCTTCAGCGGCACGCTGTTGCAACGCTTGAATTTGCTGCTCGTAAGCAGAAACATCAATGTTGACGGTGTTTGAAGTCTCAGCCACGGGCTGTTCAGAGGACGCCACAGGCGTCTCCTGGATGACTTGTTCTTCCATTACTAGGAATCAGTTGACTCTGTTACTTTACTAGTCTTTGCTTTTTTGGCGGCAGGCTTTTTGACTGCAGGCTTTTCAACGGGCTTAGCTGATCTTTCGGATGACGGATCCCAAGAATCAACAAGTTCCCACTTGTAGGAACCGTCGGCCTGCAAAACTTTGTCGAGAGACTTAGCCATTGCTAAAAAGGCGTTTTCCTAAGTCTAAACCGTGCCGCCAACCTCATCTATGGTTGCTGGCGAGAGGTTCAGCCACTCATTGCCGTTGTAGCCCTCAAACCTGTTTTCTGTGGTGTTGTAACGGATGGCTCCTGTTGCAGGACTGCCTGGACGCTCAGCGGTTGTCCCCACCGCGACAAAGGCATCTGATCCAGCTGGGCCTTGAGCGCCTGTAGCACCCGTAGCGCCCCTAGGGATTGTGAAGTCAAAAACAGCAGCAGCAGAAGTACCGCTGTTAGTAACGCTTGCACTACCGCCAGCAGCCCCAGTCGTAATCGTGCCAACAGCAATAGTTGCAGCTGCACCATCAGCTCCATCGGCACCGTCAGCGCCAGCTGGTCCTGTTGCACCCGTGGCTCCTGTTGCGCCTGTAGCTCCAGTTGCACCTGTTGGTCCCTGAGGTCCAGTAGCACCATCTGCTCCGTCAGCACCATCTGCGCCTGCTGGACCTTGAGGTCCGGTTGCGCCTGTAGCGCCAGTAGCTCCTGTGGCACCTGTTGCACCATCAGCGCCATCTGCACCAGCAGGCCCCTGCTCACCTTGTGGTCCTTGCTCACCTTGTGGACCCTGGGGGCCAGTAGCACCTGAGCCAGCGGCAAGTGTGCCGTCAGCATTAACTTCAGTTCTTGGAGCAGTTGAGCGTGGCGTGCCTGTTTCGTCTGCCGTGCCAATAGCAACAGGTGCTCCCGCCCAGCCGGTTTCAGTTTTTGGGCCGTACAGCCGCTTCGTTAAAACATCGACGTACCAATCACCGTTGGTGCCGATGTCCCCTGGCGAGCCGTTGCCGGATAACAGGTTGTTGAACTGATCAACCTTTTTGGCGAGTTTTACCAGTGCGGCGATCTGTGCAAGCGTGAGGCTGTTTTTGTCCGCCATAACCTCACTGCATCATTGCGTTGATTAAACGGTCGATTTGATCGCTGTTTGGTGAAGCCTCTTCGCTAGGCGGTTCTTGCTTTTGCTCAGCTGCTGTTGGCAAGATTTCGCCCTGCACCAGCATGTCGCGGAACTCCTCACGGCTGATTACCTCATCTTCAAACAGCTGACTCATTGCAGCAATATCCTGCCCAATCAGGCGTTGCAGGTCAAAGTCACGGCTGATCTTCACCTTGGGTGGCTCAAGACCCAAGTAGTTGGCCGCCAAGTCATAAGACTTCTGCAAACCTGACTCCAGATCCATCGACACCATCGACAACATCGAGTTCGTGTCAATACGATCCAGACGGCGTGCGTCAGCAGATTCAGCAACGAACTTCTGTTGGCTCAGCGTGCTGATGCCCAACGTCGCCATCTGCTGCTGTAACTCCTGGATCTCCGATGATTGCGCCTCAAACGCGCTTGCCGCAGGCTCCACGTAATAGACCTTGTTACCCGGCTGGGTCGCCATCGCGTAATTAACACTGATAGCCATGTCTTTCGTTTGGTCGTCCCAGCCCTCAAGGACGAGCATCGGTTGCGAAGCGATGTGGAGACTGTGGATAAGATCCGCTTGCCGCTGATAGTGGGCCAGATTGAGATGAGCAATGTCCAGTAGCGGTGGCTTACTGGTCATTGTGTCCGTTTTATTCGCGTAGATCGTTACCAAGGGGATTTGATCGAGCGAGTAAGGACCAGACTCAACCAGTTCATACTCTTCCGTAGCGTCGGATTGATCGAACGAAGAGGGATATGGGAAGTTCCCTTGCATCTCTTTCTTCTGCTCTTCTTGCCGGAAGACGCGATAACGACCAGGCTCAATGACACGGATTTGGTCATAGACCTTTTCTCCAAACTCGCCGTCAGGGACTACAGCCTTTTCCCCAATCCGAACTTGCGTAAGGTTTCCGTAATTGGTCTCGCGGTCCAATCGCCAACCGTAGACGTTGGTCGGATCCACCTCAATCCAATAGGGCCGACGATTAAGAGCACGCTCTTCTGCAAGACTTCTCGCGTCCGAAGGCGCAGGAAAATCAACCAGCGTGTGACAGTGCCCATACGTCAGGGCACAGATTAAGAGTCGTCGAGCGTATTCATCTAAATCCGATCCACAGCCATCAACGTCCTTATTAAAGACATCTGTCCAATAAGGGTCGCCTTCTACGCTAATTGGCTTGCGAAGTATTAAGCCAGCAGCAGCTCGAATTAAACGCTGCGTGTAAGGCGTAAAAACTGATCGATTGACCCGTGCCAGGTATGCGGTGTAGTCCTCACGCGGCTCTAGCGGCAAAAATGCTTCGCTGTTTTCGCGTAAATACTCCGTGCCGTTGGTGACGGCCTTCATGATCTCCCAGCCCTTCATCTGGTCGATCACAGCCCGTGTTCGCACGAACGGACTATCAACAGTGCCCATGTAGGAACTGCTGACGAGATGCGTTCTAACGAGACCAGGAACGGAGTAAGTCATGACACCTCAGAGTTGAGTTATTAACAGCCCCATCGACGACGGGCTGCTTTACCCCGTTCACCAGTCCAGTTACGGCTTCGAGCGCAGAAAGAACGCTTACGGGCAGCTTCTTCCTTTGTCTTTGGCTTGCCTGTAACCGGCGGCTTCAAATTAGAACCCGTTTCCCGGTTGTACTTAGCCCGACCTTTAGCAGTCAGGCCAGCACCTTTACTAACAGGCAGCTTCTCGCCACGGCCAACACTAAGGTTGGGACCACGCTTACGCTTTTTGCGCTCTGCCATCGTCCTAACCCTTATTCAAGGTTGGAGGTGATGGCGCCGCTGGTGACGAAGTTGCAGGTGGCAACGACCAAATCGCCAACAGTGGATGCAATATCCATGCTGGTGATAATGCCCGCAAAGCTTACGCTGTCAGTGCCGGAAGTGGTGCCGGTGGTAAACAGCTCAAACGTGGCGTCTGCCGTGTCTGCAGCAGTGATCACGTCTTCGATAAATGCAGCCTGACCGGTTGCATCTGGGTCGTACACCAGTTCAACGGTGCCGGAACCGCTGATCATGCTGCCGACAAATGCACGGAACGTGTCACCGTGATCGGTAACGTCCAACGTGTCTTTGGTGATGTTCAGAGTCCAGCTACGGGTTCCAACGATGGTGGCGTTAGAAGAGCCAGCAGCGTCAAACTGGACCGCACCTTGCTCTCCGCGAAGGATGGCCATGAGTAGACATAGGAAGGGTCTATGCCTTCGAGTCTAACTCTTTATGCCTTCTAAGCCACGCAATCAGCTCTTATGAACGATGATTTGCGGCGTAACGTTCGGCGTGCCAGACGTAATTGACACAATACGAACGCGAATACGGCTTGCTGGAATGCCGGTGTACGAATAATCGTAGTTGCCAGCAGAGCTTAGCGTCTTGTTTGTATCAATAGCAAAGTATTCTGTTGGAGCGCCTGCAGTGCTCATTTCAAGAGCAATTACATACTCAGCGCTGCCAGTTGTGGTCAGCAAAAATGTATAACTATCGGATTTACAGTCCACCTCAAAGGCGTCATTAGCTGATGCCAGCGCCGTGGACTCGCGGTGCTCAACAGTGTTTGAGAAGCGTGTGACGGTGGTGGCCATTAGCTTTTACCCTTGGGTTTACGACGCCGATGTTGATAGCTTATCTTCTTTGAGCCCGTTTTTTCACGCTTAAATCGGGCTTTTTCGGCAGGCGACATTTCTTTGGTCGTTTTTGGCGTCTTGTCGGACACTCGTTTTGACGGTCGGCACGCTGGATATGCCCTGTCTTCACCCTTGGAGCGGCCACAAGGCTTCCCGGTCTTTATATCGACCCACTTCTCGTCAAACCATCTGCCCAGGCCGCCACGGCCCTTACTTGGCTTTTTTGGTTTTGCGGGTTTTCGTGGTTTTTTTCGTTCCGCCACTGGTTACCTTCTTGTAGGTGCCACCACGCTTCTTATATTCGCGCACAAGCCACGCATTTGCATACGCGCTCGGATACACGTCAAACTTGCGCTTGGCTTCTGCCTTTACGCGAGCATAAAGCGCCTTGTTTACTGGGACGTTTTCACTTGCCACAGCTGCACCGCATCTTCTTGCTGCCCTTCTTCATACCCTTCTTTTTTCCGTTGGGCTTTTTCTTGCCGCCAGCTCCGTAATGACCAGGCATGACAACTAGGTGATGGGGTGTTTTTAGTTTAACCAGCCTTGGATGCGTATTCCAGGGTTACGCGGCGTTTGCTGCCCTTTGGTGTGTTCCAGCGAGAAAATTTGACGCGGATTGATGGATCGAGCGGCTCTTCGGGCGATTGCAGCGTTTTCCAGCGGTGGTCGCAGTCCAGACAACGACGCTCACGCACACAATCGTTTTCCTGTGATGTGTAGCGTCCCAGCACCTTTGATTCTTCTGATCCGCATTTTGGGCAGTGGGGCGCGTTGAGCGGACGAAACATCCTCAATACAAGCGGTATGACGTAGTTCCCATGGCCTCAGGCTTGGCCAAGTTGAACTGCTGCAGCACAAGATACCCGAAGGCGTCGAAAGCGTGGTCTACTCCCAGATTTTTGTTAGGTAGGCCCGTTCCAGGGGCGTAGGTGAGGGTGCGGAGGGATTTGATGAGTTCTTTGCAGCGGGGGTGGATTTTTACGCGGCGGGCGCCGGATGCGTCCATGAGACCGGTGTTGACGGCGGTGATTTTGTCGCGGATTTTCCAGGGGGAGCGGGGTGATTGGACGGTGAAGCCGCTGCGGCGAAGGATTGCGTGGTCGGTGACGCCGACGCCGCTGGTTTTGCGCGCTCCACCCGTGGGGTCGGGGCAGGCGATGACGCGGCGGTCTACGCCGTAGCGGCGGGTGACTTCTTCTGCGAAGTCCCAGGTGGTTGCGCCGCCTGTGCGCATGATTTCGTCGAAGACGTAGAGGGTGTCGGCGTCTTTTACGGCGCAGATTCCGCTCATTGGGTCCACGTTGAAGTCCACGCCCAGGAGAAGGGGTTGGATGGAGATGTCGTTGGCGTCGGTGGAGATGTTGTCGTCGGAGAAACTGATGGCTACGAGGCCGGTT
>Ga0098038_1000238_pt1 | contig 25158 bp, 28 predicted proteins | sample 5B_taG_FD_75051 | JGI IMG/M metagenome (GOLD analysis project Ga0098038, IMG submission 75051) | Marine viral communities from the Subarctic Pacific Ocean - 5B_ETSP_OMZ_AT15132_CsCl metaG | ecosystem: Environmental > Aquatic > Marine > Oceanic | place: Pacific Ocean | collected 2015-01-08 | reverse complement strand
TTAGTTTTTCAGGTGCTTTTACTTTGTCCTTTTGGTTAAAACCTTCTGCATTTAACAAGTACATAATTGGAACGCAATCTTTAACAAGAAATTTTATAAAACTACATAGTGCCACAGATATTAGAATAAGACAGGAACTTACTCAAAAGAATTTTACTGAAAGTTCTAATGTTATGGTTTTAAATCAATGGCAACATTTATTGTATGTAAGAGATGCAAGTAATAATGTATCACTTTTTAGAAATGGTGCAGCTTTTGGTAGTTCTGCTACAAATAATAAGACATTTATTATTGACACTATTAGTGGCTTGGCTAACAATTTTTATTACGAGGGTAATATTGATGAGTTTGCTTTATGGAATAGTGACCAAAGTTCTAATATTTCTGCTATTTATAATAGTGGAGTTCCAAATAATCTCAATGATTAAAGCACTCCTCCTTTATGTTGGTATAGGTTCGAAGAGGGTAGCGGCACAACAGCAATAGATAGTGGAACAGGTGGCAATAACGGAACTTTAATAAACGGAACTGCATATAGTACAGACGTACCAACTTAAAATAAAAAATGAAAACAAGTGATTTAAAAATAAATAATCTGACATACGCTACAATTAGTATTGATGATTTACCAAAAGTAGATTTTTCTCAAGTAGGAGAAACTTCGCAAGATACAGTTAGAAAAAATATTTTAACCCCACCTACTAAATTTGTATTAAAGTGGAGCTTTGAACCTACCTTTATTGCAGATGGAACAATTATACCTGATGGATTATATACTCATCAAGAATGTTTAGATTTAATGGCTACATCTGAATGGACTGAACCAATGCCGTAAATATTTTTTTTTGTATATTTGTGATAATTAATTAATAGACAATTTTTATGTCATGATTCTATCAGAAAAAACAAAACTAACATTTACTATTGGAAACCTTATAACTTTAGTAACTACCGTTTTTTTTATTGCAGGTGTGTGGTATCATTTAGATGCACAGATAGAAGAAGCAAAGACTCTCCCCAAACAAAATAATGATAAGATTGTACGAGAAACAATTATCCATATGGATGCCAATATGCAATATATCAAAGAAGAAATAATTGAGATAAAAGAACGTCTCAATCAAATGGAGGAAAGGCTTTACGAACTTAAAAGATAATATGACTTTAATTGATAAGATTACCTTAGCCAAGGTACAAGAAGTATTTGCAGAAAAGAAATATGCATTCTTCACCAAAGGAAACTACAACTTAAATATAATAGGAGTAAGAAGCCCAATCAAAGAAGCAAATAGCTTTGATGATTATATGCTTGTTATATACAAAAAAAATAACAGTTGGGTTATCCATGAGTTTACTATCACTACTGATGCAGGATTGTATTGGTTAAAAAACCCTATGAATAAAAAAGGTACAGCATTACTTGTTCCTAATCAGTATAGAAGTACATATAAGATTGATGGTCATGGAAGAACAAGATACGAAGCCTTGTGTCAGAGACTCGCAAACGTAGAGGTATATCGTGATGACAACAAGGACAAGATACTTGACTATGATGATGCAACAAAAGAGTGGGGGATGTTTGGTATAAACATTCATCGTTCACATCCTTACCATGAGAAAGACACAGTAGATAAATATAGTGCAGGATGTCAGGTCTTTCAATCTATATATGAGTACAATGATTTTTTAGCTTTGTGTAATACCTCAGCAAGACTGTATGGTAATAGCTTTACATATACCCTTCTTTTAGAAAGTGATTTATTATAATTAAATTTCGTTATCTTTGTAAAAAGATAATACAATGAAATTAAATAAAGAAGAACTTGAACGACTTCAACAATTAAACAACTCGTTTAATAAATTAAAAATAGCTTTAGGAGATCTTGAGATAAAAAGGCATTCAATGTTAAGTGAGCTTGATGGACTCAAGGCTATGTTTAGTTCAGAGGAGAAAAAATTTATTGATAAATATGGATCCGACTCTGTTATTAATTTACAAACAGGTACGGTGACTAAAAAACAAACCAATGTCAAAGATAAGTAATACTGCATCATATCCTACTGTAACACCTGCAGATGGAGACTTGTTAATAGGAACAGATGTTAATGATAATGATGCAACAAAAACATTCACTATAGGATCTATAAATGCTTTAACACCTGCGGATACTTTATCTGAAGTTTTAACAGCAGGCAATACAGCGACTAATAATATAGTGTTAACAGGGGATATAAGCTGTACTAACTTAACTTCAACTACAGCTATATCAGGAGCTACGATTACAGCCACTACTTCAGTTACCACTCCATTTATAGCAACTACAGCAAAAAATTTGTTAAGTGGATCTATTCCTATAAAATTTGATAGCCTTTCTGCATATAGAGATGATGCTGCAGCAGGAACTGCAGGTTTAGTGACAGGAGATATTTATCAAACGGATGCAACTAATCCCACACTTGGAGCAGGAGTGCTAATGGTAAAACAGTAATGGATATACGTAAGATCTCAATAGGTCCTGACTATAAGTCGGGAGCCATGCATTATCTTGTAGGGCAGGAAGTGCTTAATGGATCTTACCGCATTCATTTAATACAGCTAGATAGGGTTAAACATTCGTTTAAAATTTGGATAATAAAGAACAAAGAAGTAGTTTTATGGAAAGAGTTTACTTCTGATGTTCCGGTATCAATAGAGTATAATATAAACTTTTAATTATGAAAACACGAATAGTATCAAATTATGTAACAACTATTATTGGGTTGTTAATTATGGCATTTTGCCTAGTAATGATTTACACAGAGAAAGCAGACAGCACTGAAATGAGTGGATGGCTAGCGGTATCTTTGTTGTTCTTACGATCTAAAGATTCTTTAATTGCTCTACCTAAAGATGGAGAAAAATAAAGATGACATACTTACTATACGCAATATAATAATAGCGATATTAATTATCTTGTTGTGCATGAGCGGATGCTCTGCAATAAGAAGTTACAATAAACTCAAAGACTACGAAAAGCAAATTGAAAAGTTTCAGCTACACGAACAGGAGTTTGAACTTATACAAGATAATAACGGTAAGTTAATTGCTCAACAAGAGCAAGTAATATTAACACAAAAACAGGCTATCAAGAATGGATTGGTAGCCTATGTTGATTTAAAGAATATACAAAGTCAAGTAAGAGTTAGAACTATAACTAAGTTAGACAGTGTATTCATCCCTTTTATAAAGGATAGTCTTGTTACACAACGTGACACAATTTATATAGACACTAATCAGCACATTGCAGATTTAACTACTCCTAAGCAATTTAAAATATCAAGAGAGTTTTTTAATATAGGTGGACACATCAAACCATTTGGGGTAGTGTTGGATAGCTTAAATATATTTAATCAAACCAATGTAAGTGTTGGTATGAAGTCGCAAGGGTTTTTTAAAAAACCATTACCTGTTGTAAAGGTAGAGCATTCTAATCCTTACATTAAAACAATAGGATTAAGCAACGTAATAATAAAAGATGAAAAGAAGTTCTATGATCGAAAATTATTTTGGTTCGGATTAGGACTTGTTAGTGGTGTTACAACTACTATTTTTATAACTAAATAAAATTAAATGCAATCACCTGACAGGTTTATAGTTCGCCCTATAAAAGGGAAGAGGTATAATAACACTAAAGATATTGGAGGGCTAGAATTTATTACTAGCACCTCTGAAGAAGATTTTAAGTTCTCTAATAGAGAGGCTGAAGTAATGTCTGTTCCTTTAAATTATAAAGGAGAGATAGAGAAAGGAGATGTTTTACTTGTTCATCACAATGTATTTAAGTTTTATAACGACATGAAGGGCAGGAGGCAAAGTGGTAGGAGTTTTTTTAAGGATGATTTATTCTTTATTGAAGACGAACAGTTCTATATGTATAAAAAGAATGGCAAGTGGAAAGCTCATGGAAGGAATTGTTTTATAAAACCATCTGCAGTAAGGAAAAGTTTTATAGATAAGCCGGGTGAGTATGAGCCTTTAATAGGAACAGTGAAATATATTAATGAAGAGTTAATAAAGTTAGGAGTAAAAGAAGGAGATGAGATTTCATTTCAACCTGAAAGTGAATATGAGTTTAGAGTAGATGATGAGATTTTATATAGGATGTTTACAAATAACATTACATTTATAGTATAGAATGGATACGTTTGAGATATTAACACAGTATGGAGTGTTAGGTATATGGGTTCTATATGCTATTACACGTGAGCGTTGGTTGCTCAGAAAGATTGAGGAAATATCTGAAAGGTCCACAAGAGAACGTGAGACATGGCATGAAGAAAGAGAATCATATATTAAAGAGATTGCTATGATACGTCTTGAAGAAAGAAATGCTTTTATAAGACAGGTGCAAAAAATATTAAATGACAACAATGGAATCAAATCAACTCAAACTAAAAATAATAGAGGCAGGAAAAAAAGCAGTTAAAGAATTAATAAAAGTTGCTCAAGAAGAAATAATAAAGCCTGACCCTGAAGATGAGCTTGCTGCAGATAGATTAAAGAATGCTGCGGCTACAAAGAAACTAGCCATCATAGATGCGTTTGATATATTAAAACGTATAGATGAAGAGAAAGAAAAATTAGATTACGAAGGAACAGGAACAAAACGAACAGACACAAAACAAGGATTTGCAGAGCGAAGATCAAAATAATTTATACAGAGTAGTAAAGGATTATATCCCTGCTAAAAAAATAGCTCGTTATAACAAGCTAAAGAAGTGGGACTATGGATATAATAAAGATTATGACGTAGTTGTTATTTCTAAGAATGGAACTATTGGTGAGATTATTTGTATTAGTGGTTTGTATATAGCCCTTCCTTCTGTTCCTAGTAAAGTGTATTCAAGAAGTAAAAAAACAAGCGAACAATATTGGGAAAGAAAAGATTATGATCGGAGTTTAAGCAGAATCAATTCTATATTTCAATGGAATGAAATGCCAAGAGACTTTAAGGATAAGTGGGTAGACTACATTGAAAAAGAGTTTGACAGTAGAGATTACGGACATTGGTTTAAAAACAATGGAACACCTACTTATATTACAGGAGCACACTATATGTATTTACAGTGGACAAAGATTGATGTAGGTTATCCTGACTACAGAGAAGCTAATAGAATATTCTTTATATATTGGGAGGCTTGTAAAGCTGATAAGAGATGCTTTGGCATGATATACTTAAAGATAAGACGTTCAGGTTTTTCATTCATGGGTTCAGCAGAAGCTGTCAATACAGCAACTATTGCAAGAGACTCAAGAGTAGGTATCTTGTCTAAAACGGGAGCAGATGCAAAGAAGATGTTTACCGATAAGGTAGTTCCTATATCTCATCACTTACCTTTCTTTTTTAAGCCTATTCAAGATGGTATGGACAAACCAAAGACTGAATTAGACTACAGGTTTCCTGCCTCTAAGATTACAAAAAAGAATATGTATGATGTAGACAACGAGGAAATTCAAGGGCTTGACACTACAATAGATTGGAAGAATACTGATGACAACTCTTATGATGGTGAGAAGTTGTTACTACTTGTACATGATGAGAGTGGTAAATGGCTAAAGCCTAACAATATATTAAATAATTGGAGGGTAACTAAAACTTGTTTAAGGTTGGGTAGTAAGATAATTGGAAAGTGCATGATGGGATCTACATCAAATGCTTTAAGTAAAGGGGGTGGTACTTTTAAAAAACTATATGAAGACTCTAATGTATTGAAAAGAAACTCCAATGGCATGACAAAGAGTGGTATGTATTCTTTATTTATTCCTATGGAGTGGAACATGGAGGGTTTTATAGATAGATATGGATGTCCTGTATTTAGAACACCTAAGACACCGATAAGAGGAGTGGATGATGAGATGATTGACTTTGGTGCAGTAAACTATTGGGAGAACGAGGTCACATCTTTAAAGAGTGACCCTGATGCACTTAATGAATTTTATAGACAGTTTCCTAGAACAGAGTCTCATGCCTTTAGAGATGAAAGTAAATCTTCTTTATTTAATCTTACTAAGATATATCAGCAGATAGATTACAATGACTCTTTAATACAAGACCATCATACAACAAGAGGGTCATTTCATTGGTTGAATGGAGAGAAAGATACTAAGGTAGTATTTAGTCCTGATAAGAGAGGCAGGTTCCTTGTAAGTTGGACTCCTGAGAAAGCCTTACAAAATAGAATCATCATTAAGAATGGAATTAAATATCCTGCCAATGAACATCTAGGTGCGTTTGGGTGTGACTCGTATGATATATCAGGAGTAGTAGGTGGGGGTGGATCTAATGGTGCGTTACATGGTGTAACTAAATTCAATATGGACAATGCTCCAAGTAATGAGTTTTTCTTACAGTATGTTGCACGACCACAAACGGCTGAGATATTCTTTGAAGAAGTATTAATGGCTTGTGTTTTTTATGGTATGCCAATACTTGCAGAGAATAATAAACCAAGAATACTTTATCATTTTAAGAATAGAGGGTATAGAGGCTTTTCAATGAATAGACCTGATAAAGTTTATACGAAGCTCTCTAAGACCGAAAGAGAGCTAGGAGGGATACCTAATACCTCTGAAGATGTAAAACAATCTCACGCTGCAGCTATTGAGTCTTATATTGAAAAGTATGTAGGCATAGACATGGAGGGAACATATAGGGACAGTGATGCAATGGGATCAATGATATTCACAAGGACATTGGAAGATTGGGCAAGATTTGATATAAATAATAGAACAAGATATGATGCGACAATAAGCTCAGGACTAGCTGTAATGGCTATTCAAAAACACTTATATCAACCTGAGAAAAAAGAGTCAAAAATAAGCATTAACTTTGCAAGGTATAATAACAAGGGAAGAACAAGCGAATTAATAAGATAGATGAAAGACGTTAAGATAAATATATCCTCAGCAGGATTTCCAAATCAGTTTGTATCTGATGCGGAAAAAGCAACCGATCAATATGGATTACAAATCGGTCAAGCCATTCAGTATGAGTGGTTTAGAAAAGACGGAAGCCAATGTAGATTTTACAATCAGTTTGCAAACTTTAATAGATTAAGGTTGTATGCTAGAGGTGAACAGTCAATAGCTAAATATAAAAATGAAATAGCTGTTGATGGTGACTTATCTTATTTGAATCTTGATTGGACTCCCGTCCCTATACTCCCTAAGTTTGTAGATATAGTTGTTAATGGTATGGCAGATAGACTATTTAAAGTTAATGCCTACGCACAAGATGCTGTGTCTCAAGCTAAAAGAAGTAAGTATCAGGAGATGGTAGAATCTCAAATGAATGCTAGAGATATACTAAGCCTAGTTAAAGAAGAGTCAGGAGTTGATCCTTTTATTATGCCTGAAGAAGAACTACCAAAAACAGATGAGGAGCTTAGTTTATTCATGCAAGTTAACTACAAGCCTGCAATAGAGATAGCTGAAGAAGAAGCTATTGACACCTTGCTTGAAGCCAACCACTATCAAGACCTAAGAAAAAGATGCGACTATGACCAAATGGTATTAGGTGTATCTATGGCAAAGCATGAGTTCTTACCGGGAGCAGGAGTGAAGGTGTCTTATGTAGATCCGGCTAATGTAGTTTATAGCTATACTGAGGACCCTCACTTTAAAGATTGTTTCTATTGGGGTGAGATTAAAACACTTCCTATAACAGAGCTTTTAAAAATTGATCAAGACCTAACTAATGAAGACTTAGAGGAAATAAGCAGTCATAGTCAAAATTGGTATAACTATTATAATGTTGCTCAGTTCTATGAGAATAGTTTATTCTATAAAGACACTTGTACTTTATTATATTTTAATTATAAGACCACTCAAAAGACTGTATATAAAAAGAAATACTTTGAAGGAGGAGGAAGCAAAGTAATTGAGAAAGATGATAGCTTTAACCCACCTGCAGAAATGATGGAAGAGGGTAAGTTTGAAAAAATAGAGAAGACTATTGATGTGTGGTATGAAGGGGTAATGGTAATGGGTACTAATATTATATTAAAGTGGGAGCTTGCAAAGAACATGGTTCGACCTAAGTCTGCAACTCAACACGCTATACCTAATTATATTGCTGTAGCACCACGAATGTATAAAGGAAACATTGAGTCGCTTGTAAGAAGAATGATTCCATTTGCTGACTTAATTCAAATAACTCATTTAAAAATACAACAAGTATTATCAAGAGTAGTTCCTGATGGTGTATTTATAGATGCTGATGGATTGAATGAAGTAGATCTTGGAACAGGAAATGCTTACAATCCTGAAGATGCATTAAGATTGTATTTCCAAACAGGTAGCGTTATCGGTAGAAGCTATACTCAAGACGGTGAGTTTAATCAGGCAAGAGTGCCTATTCAAGAATTAAATAGTAACTCAGGAGGCGGAAAGTTAAATATGTTGGTTAACAACTACAACCATTACTTAAACATGATAAGGGATGTGACAGGACTAAATGAAGCAAGAGACGGTTCATCACCTAATCCTAATTCATTAGTTGGTTTACAAAAACTTGCAGCGTTAAGTTCTAATACAGCAACACGCCATATCCTAAACAGCAGTTTATATATGATGAGAACTTTAGCTGAAGGACTTACATATAGAGTAGCAGACATATTAGAGTACGCTGACTTTGCTGATGAGTTCGCAAATCAAATAGGTAAGTATAATGTAGCGAGACTTGAAGATATAAAAGATCTTTACATATATGACTTTGGTATTTTTATAGAGGTTAGTCCTGATGAAGAAGAGAAAGCTATGCTTGAACAAAACATTCAAATGGCCTTATCTCAAAAGGATATTAACCTTGAGGATGCTATTGACATTAGAGAAGTTAAAAATATAAAACTTGCTACTCAACTATTAAAGCTTAAAAGAAAGCAGAAGCAAGAGCATGATGACTTTATGGCTATGCAGGCACAACAGATGCAAGCACAGCAACAGATGCAAATACAGCAGATGGCTGCACAGTCCGCACAAGAAAAGATTCAGGCTGAAACACAATCTAAGATTCAAATCAAAGAAGCTGAGATACAGTTTGAGGTGCAGAAAATGCAAGCTGAAGCACAACTTAAACGTCAGCTAATGGCTGAAGAGTTTGCTTACAATCAAGAGCTAAGGGGAATGAGTGAGACTGCTTTACAAGAAAGAGAAAGTCAAAGGGAGGTGGCTAAGTCTGACAGGATAACACAACAGAACAATCAACAGTCTAAATTGATCAATCAAAGGAAGAATAATTTACCCCCTCAAACCTTTGAATCTAATGAAGATAGTTTAGATGGCTTTGACCTTGCAGAATTTTCTCCAAGGTAGCTTAATTAAGTTGTGTTTTTTTTGTTTAACTTTGTAGTAAAATTTAATTAAATGGAAATAAAAGTAAAAGCAATAGAAGGGAGTGGAGAAAAAAGCACTCAAGAAGTAGAAAAAGAATTACTTGAAAAGCACGAAGAACAATTTGAAGAATCTTCAGTTCAAGTGCAAGAAAAAACGGAAACTCCTGTAGAGGAAGTTCCACAAGTTGAATCGAAAGAGGAAACAAAAGAAGAAGCATCCTTAACGGATGATGACGTTCTTTCATATATTGAGGATAGGTACGGAAAGAAAATCAATTCATTTGATGAGTTGATGACAGAGCGTGAGACATCAGAAGAATTACCTGAAGATGTAGCAGCTTACTTTAAGTACAAAAAAGATACAGGTCGTGGCATTGAAGATTATGTTAAGTTACAGCAAGACTTTGATTCAATGGAAAGCGACCATTTGTTAGCTGAATACTATATGGCTACAGAAGAAGGTTTAGACCGAGAAGATGTAGAAGATATGGTAGATGAGTTTTCGTATGACGAAGAAATTGATGACGAGAAAGACATCAAGAAAATGAAGCTATCAAAGAAAAAAGAAATTGCAAAGGCTAAGAAGTTTTTCAATGAGCGGAAGGAAATGTATAAACAACCCCTTGAGTCAAGTACGGTTGGAATGACCGAAGATGCCAAGAAACAACTAGAAGAGTACAAGCAATATGTAGACAATGCAAAGTCGTATGAAGAGGAGAACAAGCGTAAGAGCGAGTGGTTCGTAAAGAAGACAGATGAAGTGTTTGACAATGAGTTCAAAGGTTTTGAGTTCAAGTTAGATGACCGAAGCGTTACTTACTCTCCTGCAGATGCAGCAGAACTAAAGAAGTCACAGATGACTCCAATGAATTTTGTAAATAAATACTTGGATGAAAATGGACTAATGAAGGATGCGGCAGGATACCACCGAGCACTATCTATAGCTATGAACCCTGAGAGGTTTGCTAAGTTCTTTTATGAGCAAGGTAAATCAGAAGCGGTAGACGGAGTGATGCGTAAACAAAAGAATGTCAACATGACAACACGCAAAGCACCTGAGACTGTGAGCAAAGGGGGATTACAAATTAAAGCTATGAATCCTGATTCAGGACGAGGGCTTAAAATTAGAAGTATAAAAAGAAAATAAAAACAATTTAAAAATTAAAAAAAATGGCAGTTTTAGCAACACCGGGATTTGACTTACAACCAAGTGCACAACAGGTCCCAACATCAACAAACTACATTACCGATTTTAATTTCTTAAATCAGTATCTACCTGATACTTATGAAAAAGAATTTGAAAGATATGGTAATAGAACAGTAGCATCTTTCCTTAGAATGGTAGGAGCAGAGATGCCTTCAAACTCAGACCAAATTAAATGGGCAGAGCAAGGAAGATTACACATAAAATATACTAAAGTAGGATCAGCAGCTCTTGCAGCAGCAACTACGGCAACATTGCAAATAAATGATGATCCTGTCCCTGCAGGTTTAGCAGCACCACAAGGTAGCACAGCAGGAACTCCTTTCAACGCTAGTCATGGTATTGCACTCAGAGTTGGACAAACAATTATGTTAGTTCCAAATGCAGGAGGTGCAAGCAACAAAGCTGTAATCACTGCAGTAAACGGAACTCTTACTCAATGTACAGTAGCGTTCTACGATAATGGTGGTTTAGCAGTGGCAGGTACAGGTGTAGGTAATGCAGACTATACTTTATTTGTTTATGGTTCTGAATTTAAAAAAGGAACAGAAGGAATGGCAGGAAGCCTTGAGTCAGATGACTTTATCTTCGCTAACAATCCTATCATTATCAAAGATACTTATGCAGTATCAGGTTCTGATATGGCTCAAATCGGATGGATCGAGATCTCAACTGAAGACGGTGGATCAGGATACCTTTGGTATTTAAAATCTGAGCATGAGACAAGACTACGTTTTGAGGATTACTTAGAAACAGCAATGATCGAAGCAGTTCCTGCAACTACAGCAGCAGGTGGATCCGGAGCAGCAACAGCAGGCTTCATGGGATCTGAAGGTATTTTCTACGTGGTAGAGAATAGAGGTAATGTATGGGGTGGAGGTAACCCTGTAGCATTAGCTGACTTCGATGCAGTTATTCAAAGATTAGACAAGCAAGGTTCTATTGAAGAAAATGTTATCTTCTTGAATCGTCAGTTTAGTTTTGATATGGATGATATGTTAGCAGCTCAAAACTCTTACGGAGCAGGTGGTACGTCTTACGGACTATTTGACAACGATGAGGAGATGGCTCTTAACTTAGGATTCTCAGGATTCAGAAGAGGATATGACTTCTACAAAACAGATTGGAAATACTTAAATGATCCAACAATGAGAGGTGGTATTGACGGAGCAGGTGTAGGAATCAATGGACTATTAGTTCCTGCAGGTTCAACTTCTGTATATGACCAAATCCTTGGAAAGAATGCAAAACGTCCTTTCTTACACGTACGTTACAGAGCTTCTGAAACAGAAGACAGACGATACAAATCTTGGGTTACAGGTTCAGCAGGAGGTGCAAGAACTTCTAGCTTAGATGCAATGGAAGTAAACTTCTTATCTGAAAGAGCAGTTTGTACGCTTGGAGCGAACAACTTCTTCTTATTCAAAGACTAAGAACACATATAAGGGGAGGGTTAATTCCCTCCCTTTTTTTTTATTATAAATTTTAAATCAAATCAAATGAAAACAAAAAAACAAATGCCTACTGTAAAGCAGTATAGGCTAAGACAAAACTCAGCTCCTTTATCTTATTTATTACCTACAAGACACACAAGGAGATCGCCCTTACTTTATTTCGATAAAGACCAAAACATAAACAGACCTTTAAGATATTCATCTAACCAAAAGAGTCCTTTCGAGGATGAACAAGATGGAAACTTTATAATGGAGCCAATCATTTTTGAAGATGGCTTTTTAACAGTTCCTGCAAACAATCCTGTTCTTCAGCAATTCTTACACTATCATCCGCAAAGAGATATTGTATTTGAGGAGGTGGATAAAGAAAGAGATGCTAAAGAAATTGTGGAAGAATTAAATGCAGAGGTAGATGCTTTAATTAAAGCAAGACAGCTTACTATAGAACAACTAGAAAATGTATCACGTATATTGTTTAATGTTGACGTATCTAAAGTTTCAACAGCAGAATTAAAAAGAGATGTACTTATATATGCACGTAATGAACCTGAAAACTTTTTAGATGTTTTATCTGATCCTGAGTTAGATCTTCAAGCTAAGGTAGCTATGTTCTTTGAAAAAGGATTGCTTGGATTTAGAAATAAAAACAAAGACGTATATTTTTATACGCCATCAAATAAAAAGAGAATGTTGACAATTCCTTATAATGAAGATCCTTACTATGTAGTTACTTCATACTTACAAAGTGATGATGGTATTGATGCATTAAAGATGCTTGAAAGCCACCTAGAAGACTAGATTTTTTTATGTATCTTTGTAGTATTATTAACCCATTAAATTTTTAAACAATGGCAAAGTTTTTATCAATCCCTGTAACAAGTGAAGGGAATCAATTAGTATCTGCTGATAACATTAAACTTATTGAGCAGGCTTCAACTACTACCGTAACTATTGTATATGGTGGAGCAGCAGCACAAGATGTTATAACAATTACTCACGCTACTCAATCAAGTGGTCAAGAGATGAGAGATGTTATTCAAAATGCAGTTGTTGAGGCACATCAAACTTCGTGGCATAATGTTGTGACTACAGTAGCACCTACTAAAGCAGTAAGTGGTATTGCTATAGCATAATATAAACCATAGTTTTATTATTAGAGGATGTAAAAAAATGCATCCTCTTTTTTTTCTTTATCTTTGTAAAAAGATCACAAATGATAAACTCGATCAGAAACACTGTACTATCCATTATAAATAAAAATAACTATGGATATATTTCTCCTTCGGACTTTAATCTATTTGCTAAACAAGCACAGCTAGATTTGTTTGAAGATTATTTTTACACGTACAATTTTCAAATCAACAAAGAAAACGCAAGAAGATCAGGAACAGGTTATGCTGATTTAAAGAAAGGATTAGCAGAAGTAATTGAATCTTTTTCGGTTAGTGCTGACCTATCACAAAACTTAGGGAATACTTTTATTGTACCGACAGCAGCTACTACAGGTAGTGATTACTATCTTATCAACAAAGTATTGTTTAATACCGGAGTGGCAGGAACCCCTTTAAGAGAAATGGAAAAGGTAAACCATACTAAAATAACCATGCTCAACAATTCTTTACTTACAGCACCTAACGAAACTTTTCCTGCGTATACTTTAGAGGGAGATCTTATTACTGCATATCCTGCCACTATAGATGGTAGTGGGACTCAAAAGGTTAACTGTCAATACTTTAGGTATCCTAAAGACCCTAAGTGGACCTATGTAGTTCTTGCAAGTGGAACACCTGTATTTGATTCTACACAACCTGACTTTCAAGATTTTGAATTACCTTTATCTGACGAGCCATATTTGGTAGCAAAGATATTAGAATACGCAGGTATATCTATAAGAGAAAATGAAGTTTATCAATTTGGTAAAACAGAAGAAACACAAAACATTCAAGAAGAAAGTAGATAACAATGGCATATTTAACTCAGTATCAATACTATGAAAATGCAGGAGTAGCTCCTACAAATACTAATTGGGGTTCATACCAATACGTTAGTTTAGAAGATGTTGTTAACAACTTTATGTTAATGTATAGTGGCAACCACGAACTAATAAACAACGAAGAAAGATATAAGATTTTATTCCATGCTAAAAGAGCAATACAAGAATTAAACTATGATGCGTTTAAAGAAATTAAAACATTAGAGCTTACAGTATGTGATTTAGTAAGGTTTGTTCTTCCTTCAGATTATGTTAATTGGGTAAGAATATCTTTATATAAAGATGGTGTTCTAAGACCAATGACAGAAAACATTCAAATAAATGGAGCGAAAGCATACCTACAAGACAATGATTGTAATATATTGTTTGATGTAAATGGCAATGCACTGTCTCCTCAATACTCACAGCTTGACTTTGATAGAATAACAGGGTCAAAGAAAAGTATTTACCTTAACAAACAAAGCCCTTATGACGGAAGAGAGGGTTACTGCTGTGATGGTAATTGGTATTTTGATTATGCTATAGGTGCTAGGTATGGTTTAAATACTGAGACCGCTAACAATAATCCCACATTTAGAATTGACAATAAAGCAGGAGTTATTAACTTTAGTTCGGAAATGTCAGGAGAAACTTGTATATTGGAATATGTTTCTGATGGTATGGAAGGCGGAGTAGATGCAAACATTACAGTTAACAAGTTGTTTGAAGATTTTATTTATGCATATATTCAATATGCTATTTTAAATAGTAAGGTTGGAGCACAAGAGTATATAGTGCGTAGAGCACAGAGAAATAAATCAGCTTTACTTCGTAATGCTAAAATCAGAATCAGTAATATACATCCGGGTAGACTCTTAATGAATCTACGAGGAAGAGATAAATGGATAAAGTAATATGCCTAATTTAAAAAGGAATTTTATAAAGGGTAGAATGAACAAGTCTGTCGATGAGAGACTTGTGGCTAACGGAGAATACATTGATGCAATGAATGTCCGACTTGGTTCTACTGAAGAGACAGAGATTGGTTCAGTAGAAAACTCCAAAGGAAATTTACTTGCAACCCCTGCTCTTATATCTTTTAATGGATATGATCTTAGTACATCAGCAAGATGCATAGGAGCTTATGAGGATGGTGTAAATGAAACTTTATATTGGTTTGTAACCGATCCTTCATTCAATGTAGCAGGAGCATCTACAGGTAAGTTAGATTTAATTCTTTCTTTTAATATCCAAACAAATATTGTTACCTATCATGTAATAAGTATTAATGATGGGGGCGGAGTAAACACAACATTAAACTTTAATTCAAAGTATCTTATTACAGGAGTAGATTTAATAGATGATATGTTGTTTTTTACGGATGACCTAAATCCTCCTAGAAAAATAAATGTTACTAAAAGCTATCCTGCTCCGACTACCGCAGGAAGTATTGACGATGCTAATTTAGCTGAAGACATATTGGTTATTAAAGCACCACCTGTAGCTTCTCCTAGCTTTACTTTGTTTAATTCAGGATCTCAAGATAATTTCTTAGAAAATAGATTTATTTGCTTTGCATATAGATATAGATATGAAGACAATGAGTATAGTGCCACATCACAATTTTCAGATGTAGCTTTTTCAAGCAAACCCTTTGGGCTTAATTTAGGTACTTTCTTGAATGAAGGGATGATTAATCTTTTTAATACGGCAGAGGTTACTTACAACACAGGAGGACCGTTAGTTAAAGGAATTGATTTGCTATTTAAAGAAGCTGATAATACAACTATTCGTGTTATTGAAAAGATTGAGAAGTTTGAGAATGGAGTTCAAGTAATATCTGATAATATTGATGCAACATTTGAGTTTGATAATAGCCGTATATATACGGTATTGCCTTCATCAGAGATATTAAGACTATATGACAATGTGCCAAGATTTGCAAAAGCCCAAAGTATAATGGGTAATCGTTTGATGTATGGAAATTATGTAGATGGATACAATTTAATAGACAAGAACGGAAATGATTTAAGGCTTAATTATGTTGCAGAGCTTCATACTGATGCTATAGACTTAACAGATATACCTCCATCAGCTATAAACAAAAGCTCTTTTCCGTCTTATATAGGGGGAGCTACTCCAACAAATTCACAATTAAATATAAATTTAGCAGGTCAAACTCTCTCTCAAGGATCCACTCTTTACATTTCAATTACTTTTACTCATAATATTTTTGGAGGTCCCGGAGTAGCACCTGTTGAAAAAACAACAAATAAAACTATAGCTTTAACTTTTAATTTACAGCAAGACTACGCATCAGTTCAAGCAATGGTAGATAGTCCTGAATTTAGGGATGCAGTGGGAGATGACACTAATATTGACACAATGGCTAATGCTTGTGTTGGCTCTACTCTTACAGATCGAATGAGGTGTGCATTACCATTAAACTTAAATGCATATACTAAGACCAATACAGGACTAACGGGATTTTCACCCTCCCCTAATAGCGAGGGGATGTGGCAACCTACAGCAGCAGGATCAAATGTGATAAAAATTCCTTTGTTAGCCGCTTTATATGTAAATGGAGCCCAAAATGTTTTTGAGTATTATAAAATAGTTACAGCATCAGCACAAATATACAATACCACAAATGCAAAAAGTCTACATAGTGATAGAGATTATGAAGTGGGTATTGTGTATATGGATGAATTTAATAGGGCTACTACTGCATTAGTGAGTGATCAAACAAACACTGTTCATGTTCCGTGTGCTAATTCAGATTTGCAAAATCAAGTAAAGGTTATTATTGATCAAACTATGCTTGCCCCATCATGGGCAAAAAGGTATAAGTGGGTAATGAAACAAGACCAAGATACTTATGAAACTGTTTTTTCACAATTTACTGTTAATGATCCTAACAGTAACTATGTGTGGTTTTTACTTGAAGGAGAGAACGCAAACAAAGTTGCTGTTGGAGATAAGTTAAAAGTAAAGACAGATAGTAATGGAGCTGTTAACACTTGTGTGTTTACAACTGTGTTAGATAAACAAGCACAGCCTGAGAATTTTTTATCACCATCAACTCCTTCACCGCCTTCACCATTGTCTACGGCAGGCGTGTATATGAAATTAAACCCAAACAATTTTGCAGTTAATGTATCTGTTACTAATTCGTCTGTTGATTATGGCAGTGAAACAATAAAGCGAGGTGATAGTTTTAACCCTATTACGAGTAATCCTCCTGCTATGGCTTATACTGTAAATAGCGAGGTTGGAGGTGTTTATGTTGATGATGAGGTTCCTGTCGGAAGTAGAATTGAAATGTTTATTGAGTTTAGGTTAGACGGAACACTATTTAGTGGTTGTGAGAAAAATATATATACCATTGACAAAACTTATATTGCGAACTCATCTTATCCTAATTTAGCTGATTGGTTTTTTGGGGATAGTATTGATGTAACACAAGGGGTTTCTGATGTAGATCAAGGAGTTGTTCCTAATGGTAATTTTATTTCAGGATTTGGAAGCACTACTAATGTTTCAGGTAATCCTATTCCTGTTCCTATACCTAATGGAACAGCCTCACCAACTCAGTTTAAGTCGGACACTTCTATAAATAAATACGGCTTTGTTAGGCAAGTACAAAACAATCAATTAGTATTTGCTTTAACTTCAGGAACAGAATCCTGCTTAGCACCTCTTAATGATGATGCTAAATCACACATTACCTGTCATATAAAACTATTTAAAGCAGGAGAACCATTTGTATTTGAGACTGAGGCTAAGGATACTTCGCCTGATATATTTTATGAAGGAGCTATGTCGTATCCTATTGATGCTAATGGCTTTCACTTAACTACGAATCCTTCTGAACCTAACAATATAGATCAAGATGCTACCACAGCAGGAGTAGCTTATCTTGACTTCTTTAACTGTTTTGCTTTTGGGAATGGAGTTGAAAGCTATAAGATTGAGGATTCGCTTATAGGTAAATCATTTGCTCTTGGCAATAGAGTAACTGCAGTAGCAGCACAAGACTATAAAGAAGCTGATAGATTTGCAGACATCACATATAGTGGTATAGTAAGCGGTGTGAGCAATGTAAATAAACTTAATGAGTTTAATCTTGGGCTAGCCAACTATAAGTCCTTAGAGGAGTCGTATGGATCGCTAGAGATATTACACGCAAGGAAAACAGACTTACTTGCTTTACAAGAAGATAGAATATCTTTTGTTCAAGTAGGAAAGAACTTGCTAAGTGATGCAGTAGGTGGTGGAGCAGTAACCTCAGTGCCTGAAGTGTTAGGTCAGCAAATAGCAAGACCTGAAGAGTATGGTATAAGCCATAACCCTGAGAGCTTTGCAGTGTATGGATACGATAAATACTTTACCGATGCCAAACGTGGAGCAGTATTACAGCTAAGAGGAACATCAGGACCTAATGAAAACTTAATTGTAATATCTGAGGCAGGTATGCGTAGTTGGTTTAGAGACCTGTTCAATACTTCTTTTAATACACAAAAGCTAGGAGGATACGATCCTTATATGAATGAGTTTGTATTATCATCCAATGATACGCTTTTGCCTAGCGTTAAAGATTGTATTGTTTGTGGAAAAGGAAAGCAAATATCTGTTCAATCAGGAGCACCCTATACTTTTTGTGTAGATTTTTCAGGTAATGTGGGGGATGTGGTATTAGCATATAACATTACGTCAGGTATAGCAAACATATCTGTAACATACAATGGTGTAACCACAAACACAGGGAGTGTTACCGGAGCAGGTACATTTACTTTTTCTAAAGATGTTGTGAATGTAAATACTGCAAGCATAACAATTACAGCAATAGATGGCAATGCTTCTTTATCACTAGAAACGCCTTGCCCGATTCGTACAGAGATGGAGATAATCAAAATAGTTCTTACATCAAATGTAAATGCTAATGAGTCTATTCACAATCAGTTTAGATATACAGCAGGAACATATGTGTCTCGAACTAATTCTTCAGGTATGGTTTTCAAATCAGGATCAGCCACACCAATCGTCAGTGAGTACACAAGATTAAAAGGAGCTAAAGGGGATGGTATTATTCCTACTATTGGAAGTACAGTTACTATGATTAGTAGTAAGCAAGGTTTTGACAACTTCGTATTCGATACCAACAATAGCAAGTTTAGATTTTTAAGAAGCAATACTTTATATGATGGAGGTTCTTTAGCTGACATGACTACTATGATTGCTGCATCTACTCAGGCATTACCACTTGTCACTACAAGAGCACCTCAGCAATACTCTGCTGACTTCACAATGCCTGCAGGAACAGAAACATATTTATATCTTATATATGACTATAGAAATATTTACCAATGGGGATTATGCTTTGATGCATCAGTGGTATTGGATGTGTGTTGTAACTGTACACATAATTGGTATCTAGTTAGAAATTCAGCCGATGCTGAAGAAGAATACTTTGCACAATCAGCAGTAGCATTAGTTATTGGAACACATTATAAATTAAGAGGACTAGGAGATAGATGTTTTGAAGTAATTAGCACAACAACTACTCGTCCAACACAAACAATAGATGTAGCTTGTACACCATAAAAAAATAAAGAATGGCAGCTTTTGGAACATATTATATTGATGCACCAACCCTAGAGGGAGCAACCGCAGTATATACAGATGCAGCACTAACAGTGTGTGCTACAGATGGAGTATATTCAGATGGTATTATATATCGTCAACAAACCTCTTGCTCATTGGGAGCACCGCTAACTTGCCCAAGTTGTGTGGGTGCTTGTACAACTCCTATCGCAGGAACAGGAGCACAAGGTGTTTACAATGTGGCTTTCAATGTAGGTACAGGAACGGGAGCAGTGATTATAACTTTCACTCCTACAGGAGCAGCAGTCCCTAGTGCATTACAAGCTACATTTGATGGAGCGATATACAATGCTTTTAGTACAGCAAACTTTGGATATAAAGCAGGAACTGCAGGACTGCCTACGTTTGTAGGTGATACAGCAGCAGACTGTGGTATTGTAGCGGGAAGCCCTTATACATTAACTGAGTATAGTTATTCAGGAGGTGTCTTTTCAGCTACAGGTAGTACTGTTGTTAAGACAGTAGTTGCAGGTCAGATGCAAATGACTGTAGGTGTTCCGGGAGCTTGTGTAATGGTAGTGCCCAAAACAAGTCTTACTGCTAACTTAGATATTGAGATAACATCTCCATGTGGTACGCCACCTGCTTGGTCTATAGCGGCCACTTGTCCTACAGCACTAACAGGCTTTTCATCTACTACAGATGTGTCAGCCACTTCACTTGCTGCGTGTGCCTTGGCTACACCAACAACTTATTACAATGCCCCTGTAACGGGGACGGCAGGTAATCCAAACTTATATGATTGGATATTCACAGATGTTAACGGACAGTTTCCTTTGGCATCATTTAAAGGTGCAGGATATTATCATTGGGATGATGGTAGTGCTGCAGGTAGATGGATACAAATAGATAGTAACAGTGTGGTAATAAGCACAGGAGCTTGTTAAATTAAAATACAATGGCAAAGAAAGGAAGAACAAAAAACAATAAGATATGCCCGGCAGGAATAGCATGGGCAAAAAGAACTTTTGATAGATACCCGTCAGCTTATGCAAATATGGCTGCGAGTAAATATTGTAAAGACCCTAACTACGCAAAAAAAAGTAAAAAAGATGGATAAGAAAAAACTACAAAAAATTTCAAGTGAATTGAAAAAAGCATCTGCTCTGCATAAAGGTCAAGCAGCAAAGATTGATAAAATGCTAAAGAGTATGAAGCCAACTAAAAAAACGAAACGTGGGTGAGTTAAAGAAATGGAGAGATGAGAAGTGGGTTCGTATAGGAACTGATGGTTCAATACTTGGAGCATGTGGCACGAGTAAGAATAAAAAAAATCCTGACAGATGCTTACCTTTGAATAAAGCAAAGAGTATGACTAAAGCTGAAAGGAGAAAAACTGCTCGTAAGAAAAAGAGAGAGGGTAAAAGAAAACAGTTTGTGTCTAATACCAAAGCAGGAAAAGTAACAAGAAGATGAAAGCAGATAAATCAAAGATGGCTTGTAATAAAGTTAGACCATCATACAAGCGAGGAAAGAAGAAGATGGTTAAAGCCTGTGAAGGTGGCAAAGAGAAACTTATTCACTTTGGTGCTAAAGGTTATGGACACAACTATTCATCTGCTGCAAGAAAAAGTTTTAAGGCACGACATAAATGTGGTACAGCTAAGTCAAAGCTAACTGCAAGGTATTGGGCGTGTAAACATTTATGGGCAGGCAAGGGTGGCTCAACGAAGAGTTCTCCATCAACAAGACGAGGTAAATATTAAGATATGTCACAAGAATATACATTAACATACAGCGAGAGTGCAGGAGGGTTTCCTTCTTTTTATTCATACATTCCTGACAAGATCATAGGAATGAATAACTATCTATATACTTTTAAGCAAGGTAATTTATATAGACATAATGTTAATTCAGTTAGAAATAGTTACTATGATTTAGTAGCTGAATCATTACCATCTTCAATCACCTCTGTATTTAATGCTAGTTCATTAGAGAATAAGTTATTTAAAACAATAAGCCTTGAGTCAGATGATGCGTGGAAGGCTGCGTTAAGCACTGATATTCAGAGTGGTGCAAACATAGATAGCACATTCTTTGAAAAGAAAGAGGGGGCTTGGTATGCGTACATTAGAAATGTATCGTCACCTTATGCAGCTCCTGCGGCAGCTAGTGAGTATGATCTGCGTTCACTTAATGGTATAGGAAATAGTAGTAATATTCAGGCAGGTGTTCCTGCGGCAGGATCAGCTACTATCTCATTTGCTCTTACGACAAATATCGGAAGCATTCTAAGTATAGGTGATTATTTTTATTATGCTCCTCTTGTAGCCCCGGGTCCACCTCCAACTCATAGTGCGCCTGTATATGTAGGGCAGGTTACTGCTATTAATATAAATTTAAGTGGTGGTATTAATGATGTGATTATAGATACTTCTCCTCCTCCTCCTTCAGGAGGAACTCAACCATTGCCTGCAAACCCTGCTTTCTTTTTGTATATCAAGAACTTAGTAGCTGAGTCACATGGTATATTAGGTCACTATTGTGAGTTTACTTTAACCAATGAAAGTACAACCGCTACAGAATTATATGCAGTAGAAGCACAGGTAATGAAAAGTTATCCTTAAAATTTCTTATCTTTGTGTGTAAATGCAATTAAATATAATACCACTCGAACATCATCATTACGATACAGTGCTTGTGCAGTGGTGGAAAGATTGGGGTTGGGTTCCGCCTAAGCGTGATTTTTTACCTAACGATGGCACAGGAGGAATGATGGTATTAGATGAAAAGATTCCTGTTTGTGCAGGGTTTATGTACGCCACCAATTCTAAAGTAGCTTGGGTGGATTGGATAATCTCAAACAAGGAGTATAAAGATAGAGTAAAAAGAAAAGAGGCTTTGATGTTATTAATAAATACCATAACTAATGTATGCAAGAACACAGGCTTCACATATTCTTATGCTCTAATTAAACATAAGGCATTAATAAAAACATATGAGGAGTTGGGATATACAAAGGGAGATGAGTACAATTCAGAAATGATAAAAGCATTATAATATGGCAGCAGTAACAACAGCAGTGATAGGAGGGGTAACGGCAGGAGCAGGAATCATTCAAGGCATTCAACAAAACAAATTAGCTAAACAAGCAGCCGTTGCTGCTGAGAAGTCAATGGCTGAAGCAAAAAAGAACATTGGTATTATTGAGAGTGAGGCTCGTACCGTTTCAACTATACCTGTAGATACCATGCGTAGACGTTCAGACATTTTTGATGCCGCCCTACTAGAAAGGGCAGGTGATCCAAGAGGTATTGCCGCAGTAGCAGGGCAGCTTTCTCAGTCTAAAAGTGAAAGAGAAGCGGATATAACAAGAGACTTATCAAAGGAGATGCAGGATATTGAGAAGGATGTGATATCTGAAAAACAAGCCGCTAGTTCAGCAATAGCTGATATTAATTTATCAGAAGCAAACAGGCAAAGACAAGAACAGATGGCAGCAAGAGAAGCAGCTATGAGTTCTTTTGAAGGTGCTTTAGGATCACTTGCAGGTGGTGTATCAGGCTTTGCAGACATTAAGAATCAAGAAGAGCTTATGGATTTAGAACAATTCAAAGCAGATACTGATAGGTTGGCAGCAAGCGGATTATATTCAAAGGGATAAATAATATTTTATAATGGCAAAGACAGACAACACAAATCCTAGAAGCTACAAGAGAACAGTAGATTGGGGTGCTATAGGTAAGCAGTTTACTGATGCTATAGTGGATATAAAGACCAAGCAAACTGAGACAGCAAAGAAAGGCTTTGAGGCACAGAAAGAACGCACCAAGATAGAGAAGGAGAGAGAGGATAAAAGACAAACATATGCAGAAGAAGAAGCGGCTTATGAAGGTCAAGCACTAGCAGAAAGATCAGGTGTGCGAAGTGTATTTGTAAATACTCCAAGCCTTCAGCAGATAACATTGGATATTACAAACCAAGCTGTGAAAAAAAGAAATGATATGTATGAGCAGTTTAAGAAAGGTAATATTAGTGAAAGGGATTGGTTGGTTACAAGGCAAAATGTAACTGATGGCTTTAAGACATACTTTGGTTTAGTTAAAGATTATGGTGCTGTAAAAGAAAACGCTGAAAAATCAATAGCTGCAGGAGGATCTCAAGCTATTACAGAATATTTTGTAGGTCAGCTTGAGTCATTGCAAAATACAGAGAACCTAGACGTATCATTCACAGAAAATGGACAATGGAATGCAACTTATGGAAATGCTGCTCAAGGAAACAAATCAACCACTGTTCCTTTAGCACAGCTAAATGTTTTTGGTAGGGTAAACTTTGATGGTTTCAATGTTGAGGAGGTAGCCTCTAATATAGATAAACAAATAGGAACGACATTAAAAAGAACTAAAAAGTCACAAACACAAGGGAAGGTATATGGAGAAAAATTAGAGTTGTTACTTACAGAAAAACTAGAAGGACCTGCTAATGCTCCTACCACAGCCGCACTTATTATGGATACATTGAATGGTACAGAATATAGTCCTGAAGGTGGTTTTAAGTTGGTAATGGATGAAGATGAATACACTGAGGATGGAAACAATATTTTAATTGTAACGGAAACAACAACGGGAGTTCCTACATTTCAGATACCTGAGAATGCCATGGCAAGTGCAAGAGAGTATTTATCTGAAAGAGTTAAGAATCTTGAAAATAGCAGCTACCAATACTTACATAGTTCTAAACCAAAGGAGTCATATAAAATGACACCTGTGGACTATAACAAGAAATCACAGATCATAGAGATTAGGGACTTGTTACAGGATCAGGCAGAGTTTTATGATGCTAGTGCGTTAGAGCAAGGGCTTACTAAAATATTTGGTGGTGAAGATTTTGAAGTTCCAACAGAAGAAGAGATAAGACAGCAGGCTGCGGTAGCTAAAACAATAGTGGATGATGGAATGTTTGAAAAAGGATTGGGACCTACCATAAAAATAAGGAACGGAAAAATTTCAATAGGCTCAGGGAAATTAGATTAATCCTGAATAAATTAATTTATGTTTTAAATAATGGATGAATTAGAAAAACTATATAGAACTCTAAGAGAGGAAGGTTATTACACCAAATCATTTAGTGAGTTTAAATCTCAATGGGATGATGGTGAATACAAACAAAAAGTTTTTGATGTCGTTTCTAACGATGGTCTATATACAAAAGACTTTAATTCTTTTGCTACTCAATATGGAGGAGGAAATGTTATACAGGATTTATCTGTAGTGCAAGAGGTTGAGGCTGAAGTTCCTGTTGCTGAAAAGGCAGGTACTATTATTGATTTTTCAAGATTTAAAAAAAAAGACAATACGGAATCAGTATCGGCAAATGGTTCATCGGCATCACCAAAACTTACTACAGTTGAGGAATTTAAAGAGATGTATATGGGTAAAAGTGACCCCATAACAGTAGAAGAAGCAAGTAAAAAAATAGATTTTAATTCTCTTAAAACTGCAGAAGAACAGGCGACCTACTCCAATATGGATGACGAAACAAAAGGCACA